>OBJS01000002.1_pt1 | contig 261986 bp, 257 predicted proteins | sample 1519851 | NCBI WGS metagenome assembly OBJS01 (sample SAMN03019806, study PRJEB22545) | beach sand metagenome | biome: beach; feature: sea beach; material: beach sand | place: USA: Municipal Pensacola Beach, FL | collected 2010-10-20 | depth 25-47 cm m
CCGTTCCTGGTCGCCAGCCGGCCGAGACCGGCTTGCCTCGCCGCAAGCCCGCCGACGGCGATCGCATCTCGGGAACCTACCGCCAGCGGCTCGATCTCGCCTCAGGTCGTTTCGCTATGGTCGATAACGGCCTCGGCTTCGAACTCGTCCCGTGGAAGCCCCAGCTCGAACGCCACCTCAGCCAGACCGTGACGGGCACGATGACGCCCGGCGGCGGCATCGACTGGAGCCTCGGCCGCAAGCGCGGGCTCAGCCTTTGAGCATTCTCCCGGAAGGAAAAGATATGGCAATCAAGACACAGCAAACACAGGCCACCAAGATCCTTTGGGGCCAGATCATCATCGTCTCGCTCGTTGCGGTCGGTTTCGTCTGGGCGGCGACGCAGTGGACCGCATGGCGTCTCGGGTTTCAGCCGCAACTCGGCGCGCCGATGACGGACGTCCTCGGCTGGCCCGTCTATCCGCCCTGGAGCTTCTTCGTCTGGTGGTATTTCTACGACGCCTATGCGCCGCGCGTGTTCGTCGAGGGCGCGATCATCGCGGGCAGCGGCGGGATCGCCGCGATCGCCGTCGCCATTTTACTCTCTGTCCTGCGCGCTCGCGAGGCGCGGGACGTGACCACCTATGGCTCGGCCCGATGGGCTGAGCGCAAAGACGTTGAATCGTCCGGTCTGCTCGCTTCCGATGGCGTCGTCCTAGGCCGCTTCGAGAACCACTACCTCCGGCATGACGGCCCGGAACATGTGCTCTGCTTCGCGCCGACCCGCAGCGGAAAGGGGGTCGGCCTCGTCGTGCCGAGTCTTCTGACCTGGCCGGGCTCGGCCATCGTCCATGACATCAAGGGTGAGAACTGGCAGCTCACGGCCGGATGGCGGGCGCGGTTCACCCGCACGATCCTGTTTGATCCGACCGACGCGAAGAGCGCGGCCTACAATCCGCTACTCGAAGTCCGGCGCGGCGACAGCGAAGTACGTGACGTCCAGAACGTCGCCGACATCCTTGTCGATCCGGAAGGCCTGCTTGAACGCCGGAACCATTGGGAGAAGACCAGCCATTCGCTGCTCGTCGGCGCGATTCTCCATGTCCTCTACGCCGAGGCCAACAAGACGCTCGCCGGCGTCGCCGCCTTCCTCTCCGACCCGGGCCGACCGATCGAGGCGACGCTCGCGGCGATGATGCGCACCCCGCATCTCGGCGACCGGCCACACCCGGTCGTGGCGCAGGCGGCGCGTGAACTCCTCAACAAGTCGGAGAACGAACGCTCAGGCGTGCTTTCAACCGCCATGAGTTTTCTCGGTCTCTATCGCGATCCCGTCGTCGCCAGGGTCACCAGTCGCTGTGACTGGCGGATCAGGGATCTGGTCTCCGGCGCGCGGCCGACCACGCTCTATCTTGTCGTGCCGCCCTCCGACATCAGCCGAACCAAGCCGCTGGTCCGGCTCGTGCTCAATCAGATCGGACGCAGGCTGACCGAAGAACTGAACACCGACAGCAAGCGCCACCGCCTGTTGCTGATGCTCGACGAGTTTCCGGCGCTCGGGCGTCTCGATTTCTTCGAGAGCCAGCTCGCCTTCATGGCCGGGTATGGGCTCAAGGCATTCCTCATCGCCCAGTCTCTCAATCAGATCGAGAAGGCCTACGGTCAGAACAACGCCATTCTCGACAACTGCCATGTCCGGGTGAGCTTCGCGACGAATGACGAACGCACCGCCAAGCGCGTGTCCGACGCCCTCGGCACGGCGACCGAGATGCGGGCGATGAAGAACTATGCCGGGCACAGATTATCACCCTGGCTCGGCCATCTCATGGTCTCTCGGCAGGAGACCGCGCGGCCCTTGCTGACGCCCGGCGAGATCATGCAATTGCCGCCGGATGATGAAATCGTGCTCGTCTCCGGCGCCCCGCCGGTCCGGGGGAAGAAGGCGCGCTACTTTGCCGACCCGCAGCTCAAGACACGCATCCTGTCACCGCCCAAACTGATGGCCGAACCGCCCGTATCGAACGAGTTGCAGACGGATGATTGGAGTGACCGCGCACCCGTCACCGCGCCAAAGCCAAGGAAGAGGGCCTCCAGCGATGCGGGCGAAGATGCAGACGGCGGCATTCGCCGTGAGCCGGAACTACCCGAGCATGAAGACATCGCACCGGAGCCGGCACCATCTGCGCGAGAAGAGTTCGCGGCGCTCGACGACGAACCGGATGACGATGCACAACGCGCCCGCCAGATGCAGGGCCGGTTCCGCAGCATCGCACGGCAGGCCTCGCTCGATCCTGATGATGGCATTGAGCTCTGAGGTCCGCCATGAAGAAAGACCGGCTCAATGTCTATTTCGACCCATCGCTCTCGCCGGCGCTCGACGCGCTGGCGGCGCGTCGCAAGGTTTCGAAATCCCAGATAGTGGAAGCGGCGCTTGCCTCCTATCTTTCGCCCGACGCCGCGGATCAGCGCGAGGCCGCTATCACGCGACGCCTCGACCGGCTGACCCGCGCTGTCGAACGCCTTGAGCGGGATGTGACCATCGGCAACGAAGCAGTCGCCCTATTTGTTCGGTTCTGGCTCACAACGACGCCGCCGCTACCTGATACAATGCGTGAAGCGGCGCGGGCCAAGGGTCGTGAGCGGTATGAGGGGTTTGTGGAGACGCTCGGTCGGCGGCTCGCAAAGGGAAGCACCTTGGAGAAGGAGGTTTCTGAAGACATCGCAGACGGTGGTTCGGGATAATGATGGCTTTCAACCCTTAGTCCGGTTCGTCCGGGTGCACCGAAAGGCAACTTTCGTTTTCTCGGTTCTGCCTCCGTTTTATTGCGTCGCCGAACTGCTTATAGTTGGAGGCGGCTTGGCGAAGAGCACAATCTACATTGATCACCAACAAAGGTCAGACCGTCGCGGCGATATGCTGCATGTGGCGAAGGATTTCCTCAATGCGGGGATTTCCAATGGGCTGCTGGTGTTTGGATTTTAAATAGACGCCTGGAGTGTGAATTGCATTCTGGGCGCGATGTAAACCTGTGCCATGCAGGGCACCATGCGAAACCGCTCTTTGGAGCGCCGATTTGGATCGTTCGCTATCGTGAGCAATATGGTTTCGAAGGGAAATCCAAAGATTGATGATTGCCATTTGCTGTCCTGAGATAGCGTTTATGCCTGCCATGTTCGCGGCACTAATCCACCGCTTCGCTCCCTTCTTAAGCGCCTGAGCGCTGCTGAACGTAATGTTATTTCCATTGTTATCGAGGAGGGAAATGATCGTAGTTCGGTCAATATTAGTGGGTGCCTTGTATGGGGCATATCGGTTCAGGATTTGCTTTTGTTTATCGCTCAAATCTTCATTGAGAGCATGTTCGAGATGAACCACAAACTGACTCGGATCACGGTTGATGTAAGCCACAAGCAAGTCGCTTAGAAAGCTCTCCCAAAGGGTTGCTGCGGAGATCATTGTCGAAGCGCTTAGTCGCGTGACATCGGCGGCCGAAGAAAGCGATGCTTTGACTGTATGGTAGAAATTCGTTGCCTCAGTCAGCTGCGCATCAAATGACGCACGTACGCGGGCGGGGTCCATCGTCCTCAAATCGGCTCTCCTCGGCTCTGCTGAGCATATATTTAAATTGCGATTGGTCAGAATTCATAGGTTCTTGCCGCGCATACCGAAAACAGACTTCGCCGTAGCCGAAGCGAACAGCGATTTTGTCCCACACGTGCGATCCTTGTTCCAACTCCGCTACCTACGCAGTCTCCTGCCTTCGCGCGCGCTCGTACTACTACGCCTTCTAGGTTGTTGCCGCTGAGCCTTTAACGGTCTTCTTGATTGACCCCGTACTCAAATGCGGGGCCGCCAATGACCGTCCACACATTCAAATCCGAAGCGATCGAGCGCGGCTCCCGCATGCTTCGCACGGCGCTCGGGCCGCACGTCACCACATGGCTAGCGGACCCGGCCGTCGTCGAGGTGATGCTCAATCCCGACGGGCGCCTGTGGGTGGACCGGCTGAGCGACGGCCTCGCCGACACCGGCGAAGAGCTTTCCGCCGCTGACGGCGAGCGTATCGTCCGTTTGGTCGCACACCATGTCGGTGCAGAGGTTCATGCTGGCGCCCCGCGTGTGTCCGCGGAGCTGCCGGGAACAGGGGAGCGATTTGAGGGGCTGTTGCCACCAGTGGTCGCCGCCCCGGTTTTTGCCATTCGGAAGCCAGCGGTCGCGGTCTTCACGCTCGAAGACTATGTCGGCGCCGGGATCATGCCGGAAACAGCGGCAACGGCATTGCGCGAAGCGATTGCGTCGCGCGCCAACATCCTTGTCGCGGGCGGCACCTCGACCGGCAAGACCACGCTCACCAATGCCCTGCTGGCAGAAGTCGCCAAATCCTCCGACCGCGTCGTTCTGATCGAGGACACGCGTGAGCTCCAATGCCTGTCGCCGAACCTGGTCGCGTTGCGAACCAAGGATGGCGTCGCGTCGCTTTCCGATCTCGTTCGTTCCTCGCTGCGCCTGCGGCCTGACCGCATTCCCATCGGCGAGGTGCGCGGCGCCGAAGCGCTCGATCTCCTCAAAGCCTGGGGCACCGGCCATCCCGGCGGGATCGGCACCATCCATGCCGGATCGGCTCTCGGCGCACTGCGCCGGCTCGAACAGCTCATCCAGGAAGCCGTCGTCACCGTGCCCCGCGCGATGATCGCTGAGACGATCGACCTGATGGCCGTCCTCTCGGGGCGCGGATCGGCGCGCAGGCTTTCCGAACTCGCCCGCGTCGAGGGACTCGATGCGACCGGGGACTACCAGATCCAACCGCTTCTTCACCCCCACACAGGAGTCCGTCCATGACCAAAACCACCATCCTCTATCCGCGCTGGCCGCTTTACGCGACGGCGCTTGTATTCAGCCTTCTGCTTGTCGCGCCCGCCCATGCAGCGGGTTCGGGCATGCCCTGGGAGGCGCCGCTCCAGTCGATTCTGGAATCGATCGAAGGGCCGGTCGCCAAGATCGTCGCGGTGATCATCATCATCGTCACGGGACTGACCCTCGCTTTCGGCGATACCTCGGGCGGCTTCCGGCGCCTCGTACAGATCGTCTTCGGCCTCTCCATCGCCTTCGCGGCATCGAGCTTCTTCCTGTCCTTCTTCTCCTTCGGCGGCGGGGCGCTGATCTGATGCGGGACGAGGCCGACATTCCGGGCTTTTACGCGCCCGTACACCACGCCCTCGTCGAGCCGATCCTGCTCGGCGGCGCGCCCCGCACAGTCGCCATCGCCAACGGCACGCTCGCAGCCGCCGTCGGACTTGGGCTCAGGCTCTGGGCGGTCGGGATCGCGCTATGGCTTGTCGGCCATCTCCTCGCGGTCTGGGCTGCGAAGCGCGACGCCCAGATCGTCGACGTCGCCCGGCGCCATCTCCGTTTTCCAACCTGGTTCGGAGTCTGAGCGATGATGCGCCTCGCTGAATACCGCTCCAAATCTTCGCTCCTCGCCGACTTCCTGCCATGGGCGGCACTCGTCGCGCCCGGCCTCGTCCTCAACAAGGACGGCAGCCTGCAACGCACCGCACGGTTTCGGGGGCCTGACCTCGACTCCGCGACGCCGTCGGAGCTCGTCGCCGTGTCCGGCCGTCTCAACAGCGCCCTGCGGCGGCTCGGGTCGGGTTGGGCGGTGTTCGTCGAGGCGCAACGCCTGCCGGCGCGCGACTATCCGCTCTCGCATTTTCCCGATCCCGTGTCCGCCCTCGTCGATGCGGAGCGGCGGGCTCAGTTCGAAGAGGCGTCGAGCCATTTCGAAAGCGGCTACTTCCTGACCTTCGTCTGGATGCCCCCGGCGGACGACGCCAGCCGCGCCGGACGGTGGCTCTACGAGGACGCTCCCGACAAGGGCCTGAACCCGCAAGAACACATTGTAAGCTTCACCGCGCGGACGGATCGTCTGCTCGACCTCCTCGATGGCTTCATGCCGGAAGCGGCCTGGCTCTCCGACGAGGAAACGCTGACCTATCTGCATTCCACGATCTCGACACGCCGACAGCGTGTGCGCGTCCCGGAAACGCCGATGCACCTCGACGCGCTCCTGGCCGACAGCGCGCTTGTCGGCGGACTGGCGCCGAGGCTGGACGGAGAACATCTGCGCAGCCTCTCCATCATCGGATTTCCCACGGCTACATGGCCCGGACTGCTGGATGAGCTCAACAGCCAGTCCTTCGAATATCGCTGGGTCACACGCGCCATCTGTCTCGACAAGACCGATGCGACCAAGCTCCTGACCCGCATCCGGCGGCAGTGGTTCGCCAAGCGCAAATCCGTCGCCGCGATCCTGAAAGAGGTGATGACCAACGAAGCTTCGACGCTGCTCGATAGCGACGCGGCGAACAAAGCCGCCGACGCCGATGAGGCCTTGCAGGAACTCGGCGCCGATATGGCCGGCGCTACCTACATCACAGCCACTCTGACCGTCTGGGATGAGGATGAGGCCGTCGCCGACGCCAAGCTGAAAGCCGCCGAAAAAGTCATTCAGGGCCGGGACTTCACCTGTATGCCCGAGACTTTGAACGCCATCGAGGCGTGGCTTGGCTCGTTGCCCGGCCATCTCTACGCCAATGTCCGTCAACCGCCAGTTTCCACGCTCAATCTCGTCCATATGATCCCAATCTCGGCGGTCTGGGCAGGGCCGGCGCGAAACGATCATCTGGAAGGTCCGCCGCTCTTTTACGCGGAGACGGAAGGCTCAACCCCGTTCCGCTTTTCGCCTCATGTCGGCGACGTCGGGCACACACTGGTCGTCGGTCCGACCGGCTCGGGCAAATCCGTGTTGCTGGCGTTGATGGCGTTGCAGTTCCGGCGCTATGCGGGCGCCCAGGTCTTCGCCTTCGATTTCGGCGGCTCGATCCGCTGCGCGACCGTCGCCTGTGGCGGCGACTGGCAGGATCTCGCCGGCGCACTGTCCGATGACGAAGCCGCCGTCCAGCTTCAGCCGCTCCGCAACATAGACGAGACGAGCGAGCGCGCCTGGGCGCAGGATTGGTTGTCCGGTCTGATCGCGCGCGAAGGCATCACCATCGATCCGGTTGCGCGGGACCATCTCTGGTCGGCGCTGACCTCGCTCGCCTCGGCGCCCGTCGAAGAACGCACGCTCACGGGACTTTCGGTCCTGTTGCAGTCGACCGAACTCAAACAGGCGCTCGCACCGTTTTGTCTTGGCGGTCCCTTTGGTCGGTTACTGGACGCCGAAACCGAAGAATTGGGAACCGCCGACTTCCAGGCCTTCGAGACCGAAGGGCTGATCGGATCGGCCGCGACGCCCGCCGTGCTCGCCTACCTGTTCCATCGGATCGAAGATCGCCTCGACGGACGGCCAAGCCTCATCATTGTTGATGAAGGCTGGCTCGCGCTGGATGATGGCACCTTCGGCGGCCAGCTCCGCGAGTGGCTGAAGACGCTGAGGAAGAAGAACGCGTCCGTCCTCTTCGCTACACAATCGCTTGCCGATATCGACAACTCAGCCATCGCGCCGGCGATCGTCGAGAGCTGCCCGACGCGGATCTTCCTGCCGAACGAGCGCGCCTTCGAGCCGCAGATTGCCGACATCTATCGTCGCTTCGGCCTCAATGAACGCCAGATCGAGATCGTCGCGCGGGCTATGCCGAAGCGCGATTATTACTGTCAGTCGCGGCGCGGCAATCGGCTCTTCTCGCTCGGCCTCGGCGAGGTCGCGCTCGCCTTCACGGCCGCATCGTCGAAGGCCGATCAGGCCGCCATCACCGACATTCTCGCCGAACACGGACGAGACGGCTTCGCCGCCGCCTGGCTCGCCCGGCGCGGCCTCGATTGGGCCGTCGAACTGCTCGGCCCCTCCCATGACCCTCAACCCTCACATCAGACCCAGGAGCCGCCCCATGCGTAAGAAACTCGCCGCCCTTTTGATGACGGGCGCCATCGCCTTCGCCCCGATGCAACCGGCCTATGCTCTGTTTGGTTTCGGCGACATCGTGTTCGACCCGTCGAACTATGCCGAGAACGTGCTGACCGCCGCGCGGACGCTTGAACAGATCAACAACCAGATTCAGCAGCTTCAGAACGAAGCGCAGATGTTGATCAATCAGGCCCGCAATCTCGCGAGCCTGCCATATTCCTCGCTTGCCCAGCTTCAGGCCACCATCTCTCGCACCCAGAACCTCCTGAGCGAGGCCCAGAACATCGCCTATCAAGTCTCCGAGATCGAGACCGCCTTCAACGAACAATATGGCGAAGCCGCCGCAAGCGGTGAGTTCGCCGACATGATCGCCAGCGCCGAAGCGCGCTGGCACAACTCGGTGGCCGGTTATGAAGACGCGCTGAAGGTCCAGGCCGGCGTTGTCGGCAATATCGAACGGACGCGCTCCGAGCTGAGCAATCTTGTTGCGCAGAGCCAGGGCGCGACAGGCGCCATGCAGGCGGCGCAGGCCGGCAATCAGCTTCTCGCCTTGCAAAGCCAGCAGATGACAGACCTTACCGCCGCCGTCACCGCGCAGAACCGCGCGCAGGCGCTGGACGCGGCCCGCCGGGCCTCCGCTGAGGCTCAGGCCCGCGAAAACCTCAATCGCTTTCTCGACTACGGGACCGGCTACGCGCCGACGACCGTCACGATGTTTCGGTAGAGACCGATGCGCAGCTCTGCCGGCCAGACCCTCCGTTTCATCGCCTTCGGCCTCGGCGCGCTCGCTGCGCTCTTCGCCGCCACCGAACTGGCGAACACTGTCACTCCGTCAGCGCCGCTGGAGCCGTCGGCGGGCGACGATCCGTTGCAGGCGGAGCTGGCGCGTTGCCGGTCGATAACGCCGGCAGATCTGGAGATGGATACAGCCTGCAGCGCCGCCTGGGCGGAGCATCGCCGCCGCTTTCTCGGCCTTTCCAGCGAAAACCCCGAGAAGGAATAGGACATGGACGGCATTGGCGTCATCGACCGGTTCCTGCAGGTCTTCACCTCCTACATCGATAGCGGCTTCGGCTTGCTCGGGGGCGACGTGGCGTTCCTCGCGACGACGCTGATCGTGATCGACGTGACGCTCGCCGCGCTCTTCTGGGCCTGGGGCGCCGACGACGACATTCTCGCCCGTCTCATCAGAAAGACCCTCTTCGTCGGAGTCTTCGCCTACATCATCGGCAACTGGAACGCGCTTGCCCGCATCGTCTTCGAGAGTTTCGCCGGTCTCGGACTCATCGCTTCAGGTGGCAGCCTAAGCGCCGGGGAACTTCTCCAGCCCGGCCGCATCGCCGAGATCGGCCTCGAAGCCGGCCGACCGATCCTCGCGTCCATCGCTGACCTGATGGGCTTCGTCTCCTTCTTCGAGAACTTCCTCCAGATCATCATCCTGCTGTTCGCCTGGCTGGTCGTTCTTCTGTCCTTCTTCATTCTGGCTATCCAGCTCTTCGTCACGCTGATCGAATTCAAGCTGGCGACACTGGCCGGCTTCATCCTCGTGCCCTTCGGCCTCTTCAATAAAACCGCCTTCATGGCCGAGCGGGTGCTTGGGCTGGTGATCTCGTCCGGCGTCAAGGTGCTGGTGCTCGCCGTGATCGTCGGCATCGGCTCGACCATCTTTGGCGAGTTCACCGCCGGGTTCACGGGCGAGCCGACGATCGAAGACACCATGGCGATCGTGCTTGCCGCGCTCTCCTTGCTCGCGCTCGGCATCTTCGGGCCGGGCATCGCGAACGGCATTGTCTCGGGTGGCCCGCAACTTGGTGCCGGCGCAGCCGTGGGCGCTGGTCTTGCCGCCGGCGGTCTGGCGGTTGGCGGTGTCGCCGGTGCGCGAATGGCCGTGGGAGCGGCTGGCGCCGGAGCACGCGGCGCTGCGGCGGTCGCTGGCGGCGCTTCGACCGCATACAGCATGGGAAACGCAGCCGCTGGCGGCGGGGCTTCCGGTGTCGCCGCCGGTCTCGCCAGTGTCGGAAAAGCCGGCGTCGGCGCCGCAACGAACCCGCTTCGCCGTTCCATGAGCGAGAGCTACCGCTCCGGTTCGCGCGCAGCCTTTGAAGCGACTGGCGGCAAATTCAGCAATAGCCCCGAGCCAACCGCGTCGGCGAACAACGGGCCGCCTGCCTGGGCACGCCGCATGAAACACCAACAATCCCTTCACCACGGCGCCGCCGCCGCCGCCCATGCCGTTCGCTCCGGCGACCATGGCGGTGGTGGAACCGCCGTCAGCCTTTCGGAGAAATCATGATGTTCCGTCGCCCAAGCGTTCGCTATTCCAAAACCCCCGAGCCCATCACACCCTATCAGAAAGCAGCCCAGGTCTGGGACGAACGCATCGGGTCCGCCCGCGTGCAGGCGAAGAACTGGCGACTTATGGCGTTCGGCTCTTTGCTACTTTCCGCCGGGCTCAGTGCGGCGCTGGCCTGGCAGTCCACACAGGGGACGATCACGCCCTATGTAGTCGAAGTGGATCGGCTCGGCGCCGCACAGACTGTCGCGCCAGCGACCGCCAACTATCGGCCGACTGACCCACAGATTGCCTACCACCTGTCGCGCTTCATCGAGAATGTGCGCCAGATCCCCGCCGATCCCATCGTGCTGCGCCAGAACTGGCTGCATGCTTACGACTTCACGACCGATAAGGGTGCGTTGGCGCTGAACGACTACGCGCGGGTGAACGATCCCTTCGCCAAGGTCGGCGACACGCAGGTTTCCGTCGAGGTCTCCAGCGTCATCCGCGCCTCCGAGAGCAGCTTCCGCATCGCCTGGATCGAGCGCCGTTACGCGGGCGGACAACTCGCCGCAACGGAGCGCTGGACCGCCATTCTCACCATCGTCCTGCAACAGCCGCGCGACGCCGAGCGCCTGCGCAAGAACCCGCTCGGCATTTTCGTCAACGCCATCAACTGGTCCCGGGAGACTGCCCAATGACAAGAACACTTCATCCTGCAAGAGCCTCCATCGCTGCTCTCCTTGCGGCCTCGGCGCTGTCGGGCTGCGCGACATTCAAGCCGCCCGAAATCGCCTATGACGAGCCGCCCGTCGAAGCGACGCTGCTCCCCGAGCCGGCGCATCCGGTCCAGATAGTCGAGCGGGCGAAGCCCTTGCCGTTGCCTGGCCAACTCAAACCGTTGGATAGCGGAGAACGACAACCGGAATCTGCCAACCCCACCGAACGCGTCAATGAAGCAAACGCCGCCGCACGCATGGAGCCTGTGCGCGACGGGTTCATCAACGCCGTCCAGCTCTATCCCTATAGCGCCGGCGCGCTCTATCAGGTCTACGCGTCACCGGGACAGATCACCGACATCGCCCTGCAGCCCGGCGAGAAACTTGTCGGATCCGGTCCGATCGCCGCCGGCGATACGGCACGCTGGATCATCGGCGACACGCAGAGCGGATCGGGCAGCTCTCAGCGCATACACATTCTGATCAAACCGACGCGGCCCGATCTTCAGACCAACCTCGTCATCAACACCGATAAGCGGACCTACCATCTCGAACTTAGAGCGAACCCGTCCGCCTATATGGCGTCCGTCTCCTGGACCTATGCCGAGGATGCCCTGATCGCGCTCAGGCGGCACAACGCCGCTGCGGAAGCTGCCTTGCCGATCCAGCGCGACGTCGCGCTGGATTCCTTGCGTTTCCGCTACCGGATCGAGGGCGACCACGCGCCCTGGCGGCCGCTGCGCGCCTTTGATGATGGGCGGCAGGTCTTCATCGAGTTTCCGCGCGGGATTGGCCAGGGCGAAATGCCGCCGCTCTTCGTGATCGGTCCGGAGGGTGAGGGCCAACTCGTCAACTACCGCATCCGCCGCAACTACATCATCGTCGATCGGCTCTTCGCCGCTGCGGAACTGCGCCTCGGAGACAAGCAGAAACGCGTGCGGATCGTCCGCACGGACGGAGTGAGACGCGGCGCCCAAGCCGCTTCACTTCATAGCAGTGTGGGGCCGCGCAAATGAGCGACGATACAGAACGCGAGGAGGAAAAGGATATCGCCGCCGCCTTGCGGCTGCGTGCCGATCCGCCGAGGGTCATGCGTCTCTCGCGTCGCACGCTGACGGTTCTTGGCGCGGCCGGCGGGCTCGCGCTCGGCGCCATCCTGATTGTGGCTCTGCAAGACCGCAAACCAGTCGATGGGCCGCTGGAACTCTATTCGACCGAGCGCATCCAGGAAGCTGAAGGCCTGTCGCGTCTGCCCGCCGACTATACAGGCGTGCCACGGCTCGGTCCGCCATTGCCGGGCGAACTCGGTCGGCCGATCCTGTCAGCGCAACAACGTGGTCAGCCCATGCCGACGGTCGTCACCGCGCCGGCCACCGATCCTGAAGAACAGCGCCGCCTTCAGGAGATGGAGGCAGCCAGGCTCAGCCGCCTTTTCGCCGAAGCCAAGACTACCACTCGCGAGCAGCCGCAAACTTCGCCAGCGGTCGCCCCTGCACAGTCCGTCGCCGGATCATTCTTTCCCGCGAATGCGACGGGCGCTTCACCAGACGCGACGGACAGGCGGCAAGCATTTCTCGACGAACCCACTGATCAACGCACGACAAGCACCGACCGGCTAGCCGATCCGCCAAGTCCCTATGTGGTCCAGGCTGGTGCGGTCATCCCGGCAGTCTTGGCCACCGGTCTGCGCTCAGATCTTCCCGGCCAGATCACCGCTCAGGTAACGTCCAATGTCTATGACAGCCCGACCGGGCGCTTTCTGTTGATCCCGCAGGGTGCGCGCCTCATCGGTGAATATGATAGCCGCGTTGCCTTTGGTCAGAGCCGCGTGCTGCTGGCCTGGACACGGCTGATCCTGCCCAATGGCCGTTCCATCATCCTCGAACGCCAACCCGGTACCGACGAAGCTGGCTATGCCGGGCTCGAAGATGGTGTCAACAACCATTGGGGACGGCTGTTCATGGCGGCCGGTCTCGCCACTGTCCTGAACATCGGCGTAGAACTGGGCGCCGAAGATGACGATAACATCGTCAGAGCCATACGCGAAGGCGCTCAGGACACGATCGGTCGCGCTGGCGACGAGGTTGTTCGTCGTCAGCTTTCCATCCCGCCGACCTTGACCATTCGCCCCGGCTTTCCGGTCCGCGTCATGGTCACACGCGACCTCATCCTTGAACCGTATCGGAATTGACCTATGACCAAATTGAAACTCGGCGCCATCCCAGACGACAAACCTGTCAAACTGAGCATTGAACTTCCCGCAGACCTGCATCGGGATCTTATTGCTTATGCCGACGTTCTCGCGCGGGAAACGGGGCAGGAGAACGAGCCTGCGAAGCTCATAGCACCGATGCTTCAGCGTTTCATGGCGACTGATCGCGGATTTGCAAAGGCGCGAAAGGATAGTAGCCGCCAAACACTGCCACGCGACAGAGCGCAGTCAGGAGGCGCCGATGTTTGACATGTTTCTGGCCATGCTCAACAGGCGACGGAGTGCGGGATTGTCATTTCGTGGAGACCACACTGCACCAAATGTCAGACTCTCGTCGACGATTGGCCGAAAGACAACACCGGGGATCTGAGCTACTGTTGTTGCTTCGCTCGTCAACGTCAGCCCGCATCCCACAGAAACCAAGGCAAAGAGATTGTCTCTGCCTACTTGTTGTAAACGAATATTGGGATTGCGCCCGAAGTGAACAAGCCGTTGGGCGATATACTTTCGTATTTCCGGTCCCGGACCGGTATCATTTACGATAAAGACATCGTCTTTAAAATCTAGCCACGATATTTCGTGAAGTTCAGTGAGAAAGTGACCCAACGGAAGGACTACAAATATCTTCTCCGTCCAAAGAAGCTCCTTTTCACACCCAGACCATTGATGCTCACTCGTGATGAACGCCACATCGAGACGAAGCTGTTGAACCGCCAAAAGATGATCTGCTGCAGTAGCATCAATGAGATCAATTCTCACATTTTCATGTTTAGCGCCAAACTCTCGGAGCAAGTCGGAAAGAAATCCGGATGCAGCTGACGAAAATATGCCAATTTTTATGTGGCCAGACTTGCCTCTCCCGATGGTAGCGACATCCTCAACGCTATCAGTTAGTTGTTGGAGGATCATAATAGCGCGAACTAAAAAGTGAGATCCAGCAACTGTTTGACTAACGCCGCTGACGTGCCGCTGCAATAATGATGCGCCTAAACTGTCCTCAAGATCACGAATCGCGCGGCTTACTGTTGATTCCTGGACCCCTAGAGCTTTTGCAGCACCACGAAGAGATCCGTACTTCGTTGCCGCTACAAAATAGCGAATATGGCGAAGCTCGATTTCCCGAGTCCTCTCAACCATTTACTGCAAACATCCCGCGACGGTTCCTTCTGTATTCAATCAAAACGAAACCTGCAAATTTATTCATCAAGTAATATTTCGCCTTCACGAGGATGTTTTTCTTAGGAATACCGTGGAAAACAGGAGTAATTTTATCCATTAGCCATGCGTTTCGTTGTTGATTAGCCCCCTGAGAAAAGTGAGAAGCACTTGATCTCGGGGCAGTTTGTTATCAACAGGCCCACACAAGACCAGACCGGACCACAGAGCGTAGAGGCTGACCGCAAGCTGCAAAGATGTCATTCTGAAATCGAGTGCAAATCTGGATTTCAGAATGTCGAGAACTGATGCGAGTGCAGAATAGCTCGCATTTCGCGTGGCTGCGCATTGAGCAGCAAATTTGGCATCACGCCTAGCCTGCAGCTGAAGCTCAACCGCAAGCAGTGACCATTTTGTGTCTTGGGCAATCTGCGCAAGGCGGCTTGCTAGTCCTGCGAGCGCATCCTCAAGCGTTGCACTGCCAGCTTCATCGGCGAGTTTTCGAAGAAAATCAGCTTCTTTCTCAATATAACATTGGAGGACCGATAACAATAGATCGTCCTTGCAGGCAAAATTAGAATAGAAAGCGCCTTGAGAAAACCCCGCCGACTCGCACAGATTTCGCAGAGACGTCGCGTTGATACCTTCTTCCGCAAATAAAGTTCCAGCGGTATCAAGAAGTAGTCCTCGGGTTTTCTGTTGCTGTTCCTGTCTGGACAGCCGACGGGGCGTGTTTTTCATTGTTGTATTATTCTTTCTGGAGCAAAGCTTCTTCAGCCTAGTCTTCTTTTTTCTCAAAGCTCTTACGGAAGGTAGCTACCCACGCGGCCAGCCCTTTGAGCGCGTCACCCCCTTTTGCCGCGAGCGCTTCGACTTCCGCTTCGAGCGCATCGTGTCTAGATGATTCAGCTTCCGGCAGTGGAGGAAGGATGTGGGCGTAATAGGTCCGATCCAGCAATCGATGTAGCAAACGTTCGCCTGGGAAAGGCTTGCCGCTGTTCAGAGCGCGAGCCCCCTTGATCAAGTTGCGGATGTCATATTGGGTTGGACTGATGTCCGGGGCCTGCTTGGGAATGTTGAGAAGCTTGTAGACCCCGATCCGTGCAGTTCTGATGGAGGCTTCCATCGTGAAGATGATGTCGTTTCGCGTTTCAACAAACTGCCCAACGAGTCCGAGATTCGTGCATCCCTTCGGAACGACAGCCGGACGGTCCCCTGCAGCGCGCTTCATGAATTGTGCAGTGATGTAGGGCATAAGCGCTGTGCGCACCTTTGTATTGGCGACGATTTCATCCATATGATCGTCAATACCTAGATGATAGCAAAGTTCGGCTATAATTTCCCGGCCGGTACACTCCGGCATGGTCTTCTGCACATGATTACCAAGCTGATCCATGAGCAGACCATAAACCCAGAAAACGAGCGTATCTTCTGGTTGATCGGGAAAGTGTGGCTGGCGATTACAGGTAACACTCAAGAGCCAGTTTGAGTCCGTAAAAGTAATGATGCCGCCGGTCACCGTACGCCCCGAATACGGATCGTTGACGGAAAATTCCTTGAGTTTCTCAACAAGAGGTGAGGGTTTGCACGTCAGCGTAGCTGACTCCCAGATGGACTGGTCGGTGTCGCCATAGAATTTTTCCGGATGCCCGAAGACAGGAGACTTCTCTGCGAGATTTCGCCAGAGTGTCCAGCCGCTCTCCTCACCCGGATCGTGCCGGCCAACCGCAAGCTGCGGAACTGTGTCTAGGTCACCATAGGCCGTGTTTTCGGTCATCGATCCCGTCAAGGCGAAGACAAGGTCGTTTGAGCGCACATCGATCCGTCGGCGTTCACCGGACACGGTGCAATCAATACCAGTCACGGTCTTTGATGAGCCGACTTCACTCAGTTCCAGGTCATGTGCGCGGGTTGCAAACTGGAATTTTACACCTTTATGGCGCAGCATATCTGCCAGCGGCTTAATGAATGTATCGTATTGGTTGTACTTCGGAAAAATAAGGACGGACATGTCACCAAAGCCGTCAACGGAATCCAGGAAGCGGTGCATGTAGAGCTTTACCTCAAGGAGACTGTGACAGTTCTTGAAGGCAAACATAGTGCGGAAGAGCGCCCAGAAATTGCTCTTGAGGAAGCCTTCGCTGAAATATTCCTCAATGCTGATATCATCAAGGTCTTCCTTCCTCTTTAGCATGAGACGGATCATTTCCCATTGCTGTGAGGTGCTCAGGCCGAAATCGGTAAAGTCCAGGATCTCACCTCGATTGCGCATAAGCCGCGCCTTCGAATAGTTCGGATCGTTGTCATTGATGAGCCTGTACTCATCGAGAACGGAGTATCCTTCGGGCAGCTCCACGGCGGGAACATCCTGGAACATGTCCCACAGCGTGTCATAGTTCCAGTTCATCTCCCGTCCGCCGCGGATGATGTAGCCATTCTCAGGATTGCCAGCGCCGTCCATGGAGCCGCCTTCTATATCCATCTCTTCAAGGATCGTGATGTTGCCGGCAGGCATATGGCCGTCGCGAATCAAATAGAAGGCGGCTGCAAGCCCCCCAATGCCGCCCCCGATGATCCAAGCCTTCCTGTCCTCGACACCCGGCGTCGGCAGAGGTCGGTGCCGCGCATACGGACCAATGAAATCCGGTGGCGGCAACGTGTTATCCGGCTGATGGCTCCAAAAGGCGGAAGTCGCATCGGGTTCGTGCTCGAATCCATCCGGAGCGACGGTCGGAATATCGAAGCCCGGGATCGTCTTTTTCGTCATGGCGCAGACTCTTTTCTACTACGGGTGAACTAGGTTGACATTGAAATATCAGTTGATATCCTAATGTCAACCGATGTGGCATATAGGCGGCAGATTTTGTTCATTCATGAAGGACTTTGTCCCCCCGAGCGCGATGCGGGCTGGTTGGAAAATGCTGCTCTTAACAAGGATAGCGACCCAGCCACCAGGGCTGCACGGGAGCACAACAGCTACTTTTCCAAGTCAGTCCGACGGACGAGTCTCGACAAGACAGCGCCATTCTAAGTGTGGAAATATGAGTGCAAAATATACTGAGGACCCATCCGAAAAAGACAAGAAGCCTATTCTATATGTTGCGCCAGAAGTGTATCCAGGGTCTCAACGGCTGCATTCTATTTTTCTCGATAATAAAGAGCATATATTGATTAGGCCCGCCACTGTTCTCGATCGAGATCTTTTTGCTCAAGGAATCGAGCGACTCTCAGTTCGATCTCGTTATTTTCGCTTCTATTCTGGGCTTGAAAAGGCCCCTCCGAGACTCCTTAACCGGCTAACAGCGATTGATGGGCGCAGTCATCTCTCATGGGGAGCGTTGCATAGCGGGACGCTAAGTCAATCTCCGGTCGGGGCGGTCCATGTCGTGAGATACGGGGAAGAGTCACATTGTGCGGAACTGGCTTTTGGCGTGGCGGACACGCATCATCGCAAAGGCATTGCATCTCTCTTGCTGGCATTAGTTTTCCTAGATTGCCGGGAACTTGGTATTCAGGCCCTTCACGCGAACGTCCTGTATGAAAATATTCCAGCCCAACGTCTCGCAAATAGTTTGAATGCAAAGGTGGTTGGCACTTTCGAGTTTGGCGAGATCCATGAGTTGGATGTTCAAAAGGCACTAACCGCGCTCGCGGAAAAAGGTCGCCCTAGCGCAATCATTCCACTGATCGGTAAGTGAAACGTTCACACCCCTAAACCAATAAACTCTGCTACTTTGCGATCCATAAGTGAGCGTCCGGTGTTGGTGACCTGAGCCCTTTGGCTCCCTCATTTGAATTGAGAGTCTGACCCTTTCATGAACCGCTCCCAAAATTGCCCTCATTCGGGGCTGGAGTTTTTGGCGCTTCCTCACCTTAGCGGGCTGGCTTCGCCGAGGTGATTCATCAGTGTAATCGGGGGTTTGTTCCCGATCGCGCTGTGCGGTCTTACCGTGTTGTAGTCTCCACGCCAAGCCTCCAGCTTTTCCCTCGCATCGGCGAGGCTCATGAACCAGTGCTGGTTCAGGCATTCTGCCCTGAACCGCCCATTGAAGGACTCGATGAAGGCATTGTCTGTCGGCTTTCCGGGGCGTGAGAAATCCAGCGTTACATTGTTTGCATAGGCCCAGAGGTCGAGGTCACGAGAGATGAACTCAGAGCCCTGGTCGACCCGGATCGTCTTCGGATAGCCGGTCTGGCCACAGATCCGTTCCAGGGTCTGGACCACGTCCTCGCCGCGATAGGAGTAGCGTGCATCGATTGCCGGGGCATATTTCGACCAGGTGCCCACGACCGTCAGGACGCGGAACTTTCGTCCCGTGGCCAGCTGGTCGTGGACAAAGTCCATCGCCCAGACCTCCAATGGCGACACCGCCTCCTGACGCTCCCGGATCAGCTTGGCTTTCAACTTTCGCTTTGGACGCTTATTCCGCAGCTGCAGCCCCAACTCATTGTAAATCCGTCGTACTTTCTTCTGATTGACGAACCAGCCCTCTCGCCGGAGTACGACATGCACGCGGCGATAGCCGTAATGAACACGTGTTTCGCAGATGTCCTTGATGCGCTCTTTCAACGCGGCCTGATCGGGTCTTCGAGACGTGTAGTGGAATGTGGACGTATCCAGCAGCAGCACCCTACAGGCGCGCCGGATCGACACGCCCCATTCCTTCACAGCCTCTTGGACAAGCTCTCGCCGACGACCAGGCCTTACGTTTTTCGTTTGAGGACATCCTGAAGCATCTCCTTGTCGAGCGAGAGATCGGCGACAATCCGTTTCAGCCGCGCGTTCTCGTCCTCCAGCTCTTTGAGCCGTTTCATCTCCGACGGCATCATGCCGCCGTAGCGCTTCTTCCAGTTGAAATAGGTCGCCTGGCTGATCCCTGCCTTGCGACAGATCTCAGCCACCGGAATCCCGGACTCGCCCTGCTTGATGATGAACGCCTTTTGCGCGTCCGTGAACTTCGATACTCGCATCGTTTCTGCTCCGACCAGCCGGGTTTCAGACTACCGGAAACTCTAAGCTGAAACGATCCAGTTTTCTGGGGGCAGAGCACTGTCAGAGCGCACTGGTGGTATGGAAGCTGCGAAAATATTGTGCCCGGGGGAAGATTTGCCGTTCGCGCTTCAACAGCCCCTGCTCGTCAGAACCGGCGGCCGATCGTTATGGTGCCGTATTTAGGGCTATCATCCTGGCCTATGAACTCTTCCGTCCGCAAGTAGCGAGCAAAAGCTATGCGCCAATGTCCCCGGTAAATGGCGATTCCATATCCCAGATCCGCAACCACGGGACGCTTTTCAACACTGTGGCTCGTCCTGAAGGTGTTTCCGTCCAGAGTTATATCGTGCAGGACCCAACGAGCATCGGCAGCGACGAAAAAATGGCCGTTCCATAAGCGATCAGGGGCGACCCGGACGGGGGAGGTGTTCTCGCCAGCGGGTCTCAGCGGAGCCGTCCCGAAGTCATCCGGAATATGGTATCCTGCTCGCCATTCCCAGCCGGTGTTCAGATAAGTTGCAAAATTTCCGAGACTGGCGCCCCAGTGACCGGTGACGTCCCACCCCCAGCCTGCCTGGCTTGTGCTTCGAGTGATGCGTTTGCGCCGTTCGTGCAGGAGTTGCACGACTGGTTCGTCTCGCAGCTGATTATCCCAGCCATTGAATCGTTCGATACCAATGATGTCATGCCAGCCATTCTGGACTTCACCGGCATTTGCCGAGGGACCGACCATGCCGATACGCATCTGCGATGTCCGCATCGAGTTCCTGCGCCTGGCGTTGTAGCCAAAGCTCAGGAGCAATGCGCCTGAATAAGGACGGTCATCTTCTATCAGCTCGATGGGGACGTTGTCTTTCGGCGTATACATCGCCTGGCCCAATCCGAGAGTCATGTTCTGCTCATCATATCCTTCTGGCTGCAGCCAAGCGAGATACTGGTTCAGACCACGGATCGTCAGTGGCAGGCAAGGATCACCCTGGTAGTCGGTCAAATTGGGAGAAACCCAGCTCACCAGAAACCCATTCGAATATCCCTGGTCCTGGCCCAACCCGCCAAACATGTCATTGTCGATGCGGAGATTGACGGTGCCAGATGTCAGTCGTGTCTTCGTGCCTGAGCATTGCGCCTGGGCTGGCAGAGCGGGAAGGATGACCGCCAGGAAGCCTGCGGCAAGCGGGAAGCCGATTTTCCGAAGGTATAGCGAGTTCCAAGTCCGGGCAATGGCCATATTATGTCTGATCCGATCGGTCATATGTGTTGTAGGCTGTTCAGTACGCCGCCAGGATTTCAAATTCATGGGAACTGGTCGGAAAGCCGGAGGCGTCAGGCCATCCGGCTGATGGAAGTGCGGAAGCGTGTCAGAGACAGGACAAACAGAATTGTCCCAATTGCAAACAAGGACAGATAGGACTTCCACAACACGTCCAGTCCGGCACCTCGGTAAAGAATCCCTTGTCCGATTTCGATGAAATGGGTTGTCGGTGCGGCGAGCATGACGAAGCGGACGAATTCCGGCATGCTTTCGCGAGGTGTCATGCCTCCGGAAAGCATTTGCAGCGGTAGAATGATCAGCACCATCAACAGGCCAAACTGCGGCATGCTGCGAGCAACGGTCGCAAGGAAGATGCCCATGGAGGTGGTCGCGAACAGATTGAGCGCCGCCCCGGCAAAGAAAAGCGGTATGGAGCCGGCCACCGGGACATGAAGCAGGCCCTGCACGACGCCGAACAGTGACAGGGAGGTCGCCAGAAGTACGACGAGCCCCATGGACCAAATTTTCGACAGCATGATCTCAGTGGGGGTGACAGGCATGACCAGCAAATGTTCGATTGTCCCATGCTCCCGTTCCCGGATGAGGGCGGCGCCAGTCAGGATAATAGACAGCATGGTGATCATATTGATGATCTGCATGAGACTCCCGAACCATGCCTTGTCGAGCGAGGGATTGAAGCGTGAGCGCAGGGACAGCTCGACCGGCAGCGCCGTGACCGTTCGATGCCTGGCGAGAAACTCGTTGATCTCGGCATTTATGATCTGTTGAATGTAACCATTGCCGGTAAAAGCCTGGGTCATACGGGTCGCATCGACATTCAATTGAACGGATGTCTGCCTGCCTGCAAGTATATCGCGTTGAAAGTTTGGGGGGATGTTGAGCACAAAAGTATACTCGCCCCGGTCCATTGCCGCATCGGTTTCACGCTGGGACACCGCCATGACCGGCTCGACGAATTGTGGGGGATAGAAGGCCGAAACGATGCGCTGCGACAGCTGGGAATTGTCTTCATCGACAATGGCAATTGATGCGCTATGGAGGGATTCCGGCATGGCGGTTGCGGCTGTGTAGACACTGACAGTGAAGACATAGACGATCAGGACGAGCATTGTTGGATCACGGAGCAGGCTCCAGATTTCCTTAACGCCCAGGCGGTAGATGCTGGCCAGACTGCGCATTTATCGCTCCTGTTTCCGCAAGAGAAGAATGGCTGAGCTCAGGATCACGGGGACCGCAATGAGTAGGGGCATGACAAGCGGATAGAGGTCACGCATGAACAATGCCTTGGCAAACACTCCCCGGCTGATCGCAAACATGTAAGTGGCCGGAAAAATCTGCCCTATAAAGTGTCCCGCGCCCTCGAGTGATGACACGGGATCTGTCAGACCTGCGAATTGGGTCGAGGGTATCATCGTTCCAATCATGGTGAAGAACATCGCTGCGATCTGGCTTGAGGTTATCGTCGAGGCGAGAAGGCCTATGCCTGTCGAAATGATGACGAAGACAAATGCTGAAAGCGTCAGGACCAGGAAGCTCCCCGTAATGGGGACGCTGAATACGGTGACTGCCATCAGGCTCATGAGAAAGAAGTTCAGCATGGCCAGACCGATATAGGGCAGCTGTTTGCCCAACATGAATTCGGTCCGTGTGACCGGCGTTACATAAAGGTTTATGATCGAGCCGAGTTCCTTCTCACGCACGATACCCAGTGCCGTCAGCATGGCAGGCAGCATCAGGAGCAAAAGCGGTATCACCGCCGGCACCATTGCGTTCAGGCTGCGGACGTCAGGATTGTAGCGATAGCGGGACTCGACGGAAACATTGCTTTGTACCGCGCGACCGGTGAGTTCACGCGCTTTTTCTGCAAGCCAGTAGTGATGTATTCCAGTGGCGTAACCTTGGACGGTCTCTGCGCGGCTCGGCATGGCACCGTCGATCCACATCCCGATTTCGGTTGTCTGCCCGCGCAGCAGGTTCCGGCCAAAGTCCGGAGGGATTTCGACAGCGAGTGATATCTCGCCGCTTCGCATGCGCGTGTCCAGGTCCTCATAATCGGTAATCGGATCATGTTCGAGAAAATACCGGGAGCCCGAAAGGGCGAGCTTGTAGTTGTGACTGATCGTCGACTGGTCCCGGTCCAGTACGGCATAGTTCAGATTGTTCACATCGAGGTTGATGCCATAGCCGATGACAATCATCAGGATCAGGGAGCCGACCAGTGCGAGGGCTGCACGGAAAGGGTCGCGTTGGAGTTCAAGTGTCTCGCGCCAGGAATAGGTCAGCAGGCGCTGCAGGCTGAAACTGCTGCCGGAGTTGGTGTGCCCGTCATCGAGGGTCACATCGTCGGCGGCTGTGGTATCGGGCTCCCGCGGGGCGTCGCCGGCATGGGCGTCTTTCAAATAGCCGATAAAGGCTTCTTCCAGGGTGTTCGCGCCGCGCTTTTGAATGAGGGTGGCCGGGGTGTCGCTGTCCAGCACTTTTCCGGCGTGCATCATCGACATTCGGTCGCAGCGTTCAGCCTCGTTCATGAAATGGGTGGAGATAAAGATCGTCACCTTGTCCCGGCGGGACAATTCGATCAGTAGACGCCAGAATTCATCCCGCGCGACAGGGTCGACGCCAGAAGTGGGTTCATCCAGAATAAGCAATTCGGGGTTGTGTACCATCGCCACGCAAAGCGACAGCCGCTGTCTCATTCCGAGGGGCAGGGACGCGGGGAGGCTCGCCAGATCGTCTTCGAGACCGAAGCGGCGGACCATTTCACGTACACGGCCCGGGATGTCGTCTTCGGGCACATTGAACAGGCGAGCATGCAGTTCGAGATTCTGACGGACGGTGAGTTCGCTGTAGAGCGAGAAGGATTGCGACATGTAGCCGACGCGAGAGCGGATGCCGATGTCGTTGGAGTCGACTTCCTTGCCGAACAGGGCTGCCCGCCCTTCTGTCGCGGGCAGGAGGCCGGTCAGCATCTTCATTGTGGTTGTCTTGCCGCAGCCATTTGAGCCGAGGAAGCCGAAGATCTCCCCCCTTCGGATGCGAAAGCTCACATGGTCGACGGCAACGAAATCGCCGAACTTCATGGTCAGGCCATCCGCCTCGATGGCGATGTCCTGATCAGAGCTGCCTTCCAGAGGCGGGATATCCACCGGCTTGTAACCGGCTGTCTTCTCTTCTGGCAGCAGCGCAATGAAGGCGGTTTCAAGCGAAGACTTGCCGGTCCTCTTCAGGATGTCGGATGGAGTGCCCGTGGCGAGGATGACCCCGGCATCCATTGCGATCAGCCAGTCGAAGCGCTGAGCTTCGTCCATATAGGCGGTGGCGACCAGCACACTCATGCCGGGGCGGTCCTTGCGAATACTGGCAATCAGGTCCCAGAATTGCGACCGGGCAAGCGGATCGACACCCGTCGTCGGCTCGTCAAGGATCAGCAGGTCCGGGTCGTGAATGAGCGCGCAGCACAGACCGAGCTTCTGTTTCATTCCGCCGGAGAGTTTGCCGGCGGGGCGGCTCAGAAAGGGGTGCAGACCGGTTGCATGGGTCAACTGGTCGATCCGTCGACGGCGTTCGGCGGCATCATGTCCGAACAGGCGGCCGAAGAATTGCAGGTTCTCTTCAACAGAGAGGGTCGGATACAGGTTCTTCCCGAGCCCCTGGGGCATGTAGGCGATACTTGGGCAGACTGCCGCGCGATGTGCCGGGCTTGTCATGTCGCCGTCAAGCACCATGACACTGCCATTCTGAATGGAGCGTGCACCGGCGAGTATGGACAAAAGCGTAGACTTCCCGACTCCGTCGGGGCCGATCAGCCCGACCATGCAGCCTGCCGGGATGTTGAGGTCGATGCCATCAAGGGCAATCGTGTCCTTGTATCGCTGTTCCAGCGACCGGATAGAGGCAATCGGCTTGGAGAGATCCGCAGGGAACATCTGATCAATTGCCAATCGGTGTTGTGAGGGGCCCGGGCCAGTCTTGAGACGGGTCGAGCTTGACCCAGACAATGCCGGGTACGCCTGTTTTCACCTGCGTCAGATGTTGTTGCAGGAGCTCCGGCGGGATTTGAGCCCGAATCCTGAACATAAGCTTCTGCCGTTCACTTTCTGTCTCGACAGTCTTCGGCGTGAATTGAGCGGTGCTCGACACAAACGAGATGTCTGCGGGGATCGCGATTTCCGGAGCAGCGTCGAGCAGGATGCGGGCTTCGGAGCCAATCGCGACACGGCCAACAATTTGTTCTGGAAGGAAGAAAGTCATGTAGACATCTGCCAGATCCACCATGTTGAGAACCGTGCCGCCGGCACCCAGCACTTCGCCGGTCTGTGCAACCCTGAACTGTATTCGGCCATCGCGCGGCGCCCTCAGTTCACTGTCTTTCAGGTCGGCATCAATACGCGCAATTGTGGCTTCGGCGGCCTTTACCGCGGATTCCGATCCGGCGACCTGCGCTTCGGCCGCAACGATACTCGCCCGGGCCGCATTGGCTTGGGCGTTCGAGGCGGCCAGTGCGGCCTCGGCGCTGCGCACCCGAGCACGGTCGTCATCAAGTTCCTGCTGGGACGAAGCGCCTTCGGCCGACAGGGTTTCTGATCGGGCAAGGCGCTGGTTTGCCGCATCCAGCTCTGCCTTACGTTGACGGACAATGGCCTGGGCCGAGCCAGCATCGCTGGCGGCGAGTGCCACCTGCGCTCTGGCGACGGCGACCGTCTGCACGGCCCGGTCACGGCTTGCCAAAGCTTCCTCATGCTGGGCCTCAAGCGTGTCGACCTGCATGCGCGCCAGGAGTTGGCCGGCCGTAACGAAATCTCCTTCCCGGACCAGGATTTCCTCGACCCGGCCAGAGATTTTCGTAGCGATATTGATCTCGGTCGCTTCGATCCGCCCATTGCCACTCGCAAAGCCTGGTCCCAAGCCTTCGCTCTGATTGCTGCTCCAGAACCACCAGATGGCAAGCACCGCCACAGCTGCAATCGGCCAGGGGGCCAATTTTCGGATATTTTCTTTGGAGAGTTTCATCCTGCCGTCCTATCGATCGGTAATTTCGCTCTGCAGTACCTGAGATCCGCCTCCAAGCGCCGCATATAGCGAAACCTGGCTGATCATGAGTGCTGCTTGCACCTGAATGACTTGCTGTTGTGTCGTCAGCAGGTCGCGTTCTGCATCGAGCACCTGCAGATAGGTCGCTGCGCCACTCTCGTATCGAAGACGCGCGAGGCGGGAACGTTCTTCCTGAACTGTTAGCGCCTCGGTCATGATGCTTTGCTGTTCGTTCAGCCATGATTGCGACGAAAGCGCATCGGCGACTTCCCGGAAGGCGACCTGGATCGTCTTTTCATAATTTGCGATGGCTGCGTTCTGTCGGATTTCCGCGACGTCCAGATTGTTGCGCAATCTTCCCGCATCGAAAATGGGTATGGAAACAGATGGGGCGAACGTCCAGGCATTGTTGGAGTCCGGATCGACAAGGTTCTCCAACTTCGAACTGGCAAGTCCCATCCGCCCGGTCAGGGAAATTTTCGGAAAGAAAGCAGCACGTGCCGCGTCAATGTTGGCTCGCGCAGCGCGCAGGTTAAATTCCGATGCGATGATGTCCGGTCGTGACATCAGAGCTTCAGACGGGACCCCCGCGGCGAGCGGCGGGAAACTTTCTTCAAGCAGGCCGCCTGTCGGTTCCAATGTGGACGAGACGGGGGTGCCGACGAGCAAGTCAAGGTAATGTGCCTGTGAGGCGCGCGTCTGTTCCAATTGGGCCGTCAGCAGCTTCGCCTGTGTCAGCAGGGTTTCGACCTGGGTGAGTTCAAGACGGGAGGACGAGCCGACATCGGTGCGGCGTCTGAAAATTCGCAGGCTCTCTTCACGGCTGGCAACGGTCTGCCTGGCAATGTCGATCCGTGCGTCCAGTTCGCGCAAGCCAAGGTACGCGCTGGCCACCTCTGTCACCAGAGCAAGGTGCATCGCCTGTTGAGCGGCAGCCGTTGAAAAATAGGATTGCAGTGCGGCATCTTCGAGGCTCGCCACACGACCCCAGAGATCCAGTTCCCAGCTACTGATACCGACAAATGCATCAAACTGGTTGCCGGTCGCGGGCTGGCCGGTCAAGGTCAGGTCGCCCGGCACGCGCGAACGAGCGGCCTGTCCGCCAAGGCTGACCGTGGGGAGGTGGTCGGCACGTTGTATGCCGTAGGCGGCGCGTGCCTCGGCCACCCGCAAGGCGGCGAGACGCAGGTCTCGATTGTTGACCAGCGAGGATTCGATCAGGAGCTGCAGCTGCGGGTCTGGGAAGTAGGCCTGCCAGCCGGTTTCTGCAGCGTTCAAGCCCATGCCGCCGTCCCCCTGCCAGTCTTCTGCCAGAGAAACGGAGGGTTCTGCTTCAGGCGCTTCATCCGGCAGGTGAAGCATGGCCGTGCAGCCTGTAAGGGCTAAGATCATGACCAAGGACGCCATCGAACGCCTCCTGATGTGATGCCTGCGGCCCTTCTGAGCTGCAATTTTTCGTATGGATCGATTTGCAATCATTTGTTTCATGCCATGATGTGAAAGCCATTGTCTGCGTATACAATCGAGCCGGTGAGTGGCCCGGCTGCTTCGCTGGCGAGGAATGCTGCTATGCGGCCTATTTCATCGATACCGACGAGATGTCCGGAGGGTGTCTGCAGGCGCGCCGCATCGAGCAATTCGTCAAACCGGTCTATTCCAGAGGCCGCCCGTGTGCGGATTGCTCCGGCGGATATGGCAAATGTCCGGATATTTCGGTCTGCGAGGCTGGCGGCCATGTATTTGACGCTTGATTCAAGCGCTGCCTTTACCGGTCCCATCAGATTGTAGTTTTCAACAACTTTGTTGGCTCCGTAGAACGAGATGGTCATCAGACTGCCGCCATCTGACATCAATGGGAGTGCCAGTTTGGACATGCGAATGAAGGAGTGGCAGGAGACATCCATGGCCAGAGCGAACCCTTCAGGAGTGCAATCAATGAGATGGTTGTGCAGATCTTCCCGTGGCGCGAATGCAACGGAGTGCAGCAGGAAATCCAGTCGCCCCCACTTGTCAGCGATTTCCTCGAACACGCATTCCAGCTGTCCAGGTTCGCGCACGTCACAGGGCAGAAGCATGCTTGCCTTCAGCGCACCGGCAACAGGTGACACGAATGGCAATGCATGTTCGTTGAGGTAGGTCACCGCCAGGTCCGCTCCGGCTTTGCGGAAAGCGTTTGCACAACCTGCAGCAATGCTGTGTGAATTGGCGATACCAACCACGAGACCTTTTTTGCTCTTCAGGGAGTATTCCGAGTTTGGCACCTGCCGCCTCCATGTTTGCTTGAAACCCACACAGTCTCGTCAGCGATCACGCGTTCCTCATTGGTCGGAATAACGAAGGCTTTCATCCGGCTGCCGGCCGCCGAGATACAAGCGGCATTCTGCTGGTTTGCTTCGTCCGAAAGGTCCAGTCCCATCCAGCCAAGATGACCGGCCACCGCAGCGCGGATCGCCGCATCATTCTCACCGATGCCGGCAGTGAAGACGAGGGCATCCAGCCCGCCGATGCTCATCGACAGGCGGCCGATTTCTCCAGCGATGCGCAGGGTGAACAGGTCCAGCGCCTGCTTCGCCCGCGGATCCTCGCTTGCCTGGAGTTCGCGGCAATCGGCACTGATCCCGCCGGAGACGCCTTTCAGGCCGGACTGGTGGTAGAGCATGTCTTCCACCTCTTTGACGGGGCAGTTTTCCTGCTGCAGGAAATGGAGGATCACGCCGGGATCGAGTGCGCCGCAGCGGGTTGCCATCGGCACGCCGTCAATCGTGGAAAAGCCCATGCTGGTGTCCTGGCTTTTGCCGTCCAGCATGGCGCAAAGGCTCGCCCCGCTGCCGAGATGGGCAGCTATCACACGGCCGGGCGCGGTGTCCGGGAACTGGCGGCGCAGCTCGGCGGCGATGAATTTGTAGGACAGGCCATGGAAACCGTAGCGCTTGATGCCGCGGTCATGCACGTCCCGCGGCAGGGCGAAGCGGCGGATCAGTTCCGGATTGGTCCGGTGGAAGACCGTGTCGAAGGAGGCCACCTGGACAAGTTCCGGCCGGACCTCCCGCATCGCACGGATCAGGCGCAGGGCCTGTGGCTGGTGGAGTGGCGCCAGAATGGAGAGGGCGTCAATCCGGGCGAGAGATTCATCGGTGATCAACACCGGGCCATCGAAATCATCCCCGCCATGCACGACCCGGTGGCCGACACAGCTCAGTTCACTGAGGTCATAATGTTCGGCAATCCAGTCCAGCGTTTCCGCCATCACATCGGTAAGATGGTCCGCATGATCGGCTTTCAGTTCCACGTCGAATACGGCCTTGCCTTCGACAAGGTGGAAGGTGAGCGGGCTCTGCCGGAAGTCGATCAGCGCGTGGGCGATCCGGTCCAGCCTGTCGCCTTCGATGCTGAACAGGCCGATCTTCACGGAGGAAGACCCGGCATTGAACGTCATCAGCAGCGGACCAGACATCTCAGCTGCCCGACTTGGTGTAAGTCATGCCGACGCTTAAACGCGCGAGCGCCGCCGAGGCTATGCGGGCCGTCAGCGGATCGGCCCGGCTGGTCAGCACGATCGGCACCCTCGCGCCAAGGATCAGGCCGGCGGCGATGGCGTCGGCGAAATAGATCAGTTGCTTGGCCAGCATGTTGCCGGCCTCAAGGTCCGGCACGAGCAGGATGTCAGCCTGCCCGGCGACGGGGGAGACGATGCCCTTGGTCTTCGCGGCGGCCATGCTGATCGCATTGTCGAAGGCCAGCGGCCCATCGACCCGGGCACCGGAAATCTGTCCGCGCGCCGCCATCACGGTAAGCGCGGCGGCATCGAGTGTCGCAGGCATATCGGCATTCACGGTCTCGACGGCGGCGAGCACGGCGACCAGCGGTTCGTCCACGCCCAGCTGGTGCAGCAGGTCGACAGCGTTCTGGCAGATGTCGCGCTTCTGATCGAGGGAGGGAAGAATGTTCACAGCCGCGTCGGTTACGATCAGCGGCTTTTCATAGGCCGGGATGTCCATGGCGTAGACATGGCTGATGCGGCGCTCGGTGCGCAGGCCGGAGTCGTGGGCAATGACGGCACCGAGGAGTTCATCCGTGTGGAGACTGCCCTTCACCAGCACGGAGACTTCGCCGCTGACAGCCATTTCCACGGCCTTCGTGGCGGCGGCGTGGCTGTGTTCGGTTTCGATGATGTCGAAGCCGTCGAGAGAGACGCCGGCTTCTTTGGCGGCAGCTTCGATCTTGGCGCGCGGGCCAATCAGGACCGGGTCCAGCAGGTCTTCGTCCCGCACCTCGACCGCGCCCTGAATAGCGACGGCAGAACAGGGATGAACGATCGCCGCCCGGACGGTGGGCGAAGCCTTTGCCCGCTCGATGAAGGCGTCATAGCGGTCATGCTGGCGCAGGCGAATACCGGGCATTGTTTTCGCTCTGACCCGCACACTCTTTCTGGGCGCCATGATTGTGGCCTGACCTTCAAGCACGATATCGCCTGATTGATTTGTGCAGACTGTGTCCAGCAGAATGACGTGTTTTTTTCGTTCCTTTTTCGTCACCGTAAGCGTCGCGGTAACTGTGTCACCCGGATAAACTGGTTTGCAGAAGTGGGTTGACTGGCTAAGGGCGATGCTTCCAGGACCGGGAAGCAATGTGCCGATTGCGGCTGATGCCAACGAGGCCGTCCACATGCCGTGGGCAACTGGTTTGCCGAAGACGCTTTTTGCCGCGTAGTCAGCGTCCAGATGAGCAGGATTGAGGTCGCCAGACGCGATCGCGAACAGCTTGATGTCGTTCTCCGTCACCGTGTGTTTAAGGGATGCTGATTCACCGATCTGGATTTCATCAAAAGTCCGGTTTTCAAGGAAGGTCTGCATTGCTGATACCGATATCTAGCGCTGGAACACATAGGTTCCCGGTGCATCTTCGAGGGGACGATATCCCTTGCGGGGAGCGCCAAGCGAGGGAGGGCGGATCATTGGTGACTTGGAATGCCTGACAAGCCACTGACTCCAGCTCAGCCACCATGAACCAGATTCCTCGGTCGAGTTTTCCAGCCATTCTTCCGGGCTGACGATCTGATCGCGGTGCCGGTGATGGGCGATGCGGTAATGTCTGCCATTATGACCGGGTTCGCTGACGATGCCGGCATTGTGACCGCCATTGGCCAGGGCGAAAGTGATGTCCGTGTCGGCGAGCTGATGGATCTTGTAGACCGACCGCCACGGCGCGACATGGTCGCGTTCTGTACCGACCGCAAACATTGGCACGCGAAGCCCCTGCAAGGTGACGGGCCGGCCATCCACCATGAACCGGCCATTTGCGAGATCATTATTGATGTAGAGTTTCTTCAGATACTCCGAATGCATCCGGTAGGGCATGCGCGTCGTATCGGCGTTCCAGGCGATGAGATCGAACATCGGCGCCCGCTCGCCCATCATGTATTCCCGGACGAGACGGGACCAGAGCAGGTCGTTCGAGCGGAGCAACTGGAACGCCCCGGCCATTTCGTCGGCCGACAGGAAACCGCGATTCCACATGATGCTTTCAAGGAAATGCATCTGGCTGTGGTCGATGAAGAGGGCGAGCTCGCCTGGCTCACTGAAATCGGTCTGTGCCGCCAGCAGCGAGACCGAAGCCAGCCGGTCGTCGCCATCGCGTGCCATCGCTGCGGCGGCGATGGAGAGCAAGGTCCCGCCAAGGCAATAACCGGCCGCGTGGATTTTCCGGTCCGGGCAAATGGCATCAATCGCGTCGAGCGCATCCATCACGCCCATCCGGCGATAGTCGTTCAGCGACAGGTCGCGGTCATCGGCCGAGGGATTGCGCCACGAAATGATGAAGACGGTGAAGCCCTGCTCGGTCAGGTACTTCACCATTGAGTTCTGTGGCGACAGGTCGAGGATGTAATACTTCATGATCCAGGCCGGCACGATCAGGATCGGTTCGGCGTGAACCTCCTTGGTCGCGGGCGCATACTGGATCAGCTCGATCAGGTGATTGCGGAAGACGACCCGGCCAGGCGTGACGGCGACATCCTCGCCCGGAATGAAGTCCTCGGTGCCAACCGGCGGTTTGCCCTGGATCTGGCGGCGCATGTCCTCGCGCCAGTTGTTGAAGCCGGCGACGAAGTTCTGCCCGCCGGTTTCCCGCGTCCGCTCCAGGATTTCCGGATTGGTGTAGGGATTGTTCGAGGGGGCAAAGACGTCCAGTAGCTGGCGCGCGACGAAGGAGACGACGTCCTCATGGTGAGGGCTCATTCCTGGAACGTCGTGGGTGATGGTATGCCACCATTGCTGTTGGAGCAGGAAAGCTTGCGACCAGAGGGCAAACGGTTGCTGGCGCCAGGCTGGGGCGCGGAAGCGATTGTCGCCAGGTAGCGGATTGATGCAGTTTTCGGCTTCCTTCTGGTTCGCCGCATTGAGCATGTATGCCGAAAGACGACGGTATTTGAGCTGGGCTTTTTGCAGTATTTCCAGCTGTTTGCCTGGAGCGGCCTGAAGATGAAGCGCCCAGTCCATATAGGCGAGTATGAGCGAGGATGGAGAAAGCCCGCCGGATATGCGGCTCAGTATCGTATCCCGCATCTGGTCCAACGCTTCAAACGCTGCCAGCCGGGGAGCGTCTATCGCGGAATGTGTGGAACCTGCGATGTCAGGGAACGGCCTGCGAGAGGAGGGGGCCTTATTGTCGTGGGCAGTCATCAATAAATATACTCTGGGTGGCAGACGAAGCGCTTGCGTTTTGAGTGCACGGTACCCGTCCAAAATGTTGGTTCACGTTAAGTGGTGGCAGCTTTTTTATCGTTTCGCCTTGAGGGCTGGCGTTGTGCGCTGCAGCAAAACCTGAAATCCGACGAGGAGTCAACAGGTGTTGACTGTGTAATTTGGGAGAGGCAGACTATTATTTGACGCATGGCTTATGTTGGCATGGCGAAAATCCGCCGATTACAGAGTGGGGCTCGCAGCGGAGGAAACTGAATGCCTGAAACAAAAGTGCAGACGAGTGCCGAAACAACCCGTGATAGTGTATTGGAGGCTGCGAGTATTGTTTTCCTGAGCCAACCCTACGACAAGGCAACCCTCCGCAGGATCGCTCAGGAAGCCGGAGTGGATGTTGCTTATGTTCACAGGTTGTTCGGATCGAAGAAAGCCTTGTTCAGAGAAGTTTTATCCAACATTTTTGATCGGCTGACTCAGACGTCTGCGCCGATGGGCAGCTTGTTGGATCGGCTTGTAGAAATGACACACAAGGATGTTCATGCTCCGATGAAAGGCGGAGACGCTGTTGGTCTTTTCATCCATTCATTGAGCAATCCCGAGGCCCGGGAGATTATGGTGGAGTTTCTGAGGCTTCATGTGCTGATTCCGCTGGAGGCGGGGTTTGATGGACCGGATGCGACAGCCAAGGCTGAGAAAGTCTTTGCGTTTTTAGTGGGTGTACGCATTACGGGCCGATTTATCGGTTTGAAGAGTGTTGGGGGGCAAACATCGGATGAATGGAAAGAATGGCTGGTCTCGACGATCCGATGCATATATGACAATTAGCTCATCATGGAGGTGAGCGTCCTGCGCTTGGCTGAAGCCGCACTTCGATGCTGCGTGAATGGCGCTCAGTATTCAGGCTGGCGCGGAATGGCTAAATGCAGGCGTTTCCACAATTCGCTCCGTTTCCACTCAGGAAGATGGCATGTGCTGTCCGACAACTCACATCTTTGCGCGCTCGAAAGTGGTGAGGCCGATCTCGCCGTGCGCATGGTCGAGCAGCAGGGGCGACAGAACATTTTCCACCGGATAGGTTCGGTCATCTTCGCGCTCTATGCCACCTCGGACATCGCCAAACTCCCGCAGAACCAATTGCGCTTCATCGCCATTGACGAAACGCTCGCCCATGAGCCGCAACAACGCTGGCTAGAGGAGTTCGCCGGAGACCGGCCGCTCGATTTGCTGACCGGAAACTTCCACAGCCAGCGCGCCGCCGCGGAAGCCGGGCTGGGCATTGCGCTATTGCCCGGCGTGATGGCGGAGCGATGCTCGACGCTCATCCGCGCCGTAGCCAACCTTCTGATCGCGGCTATCCGGTAGGCGCCGCCCTCAGAAAGCCAACAATCTTGAAAGGCGAGCTATCTTGGCGCCAGCAATTTAGTAGGTAGCAAGACAAGTGGGACTCGAATCTACGAGCAGAGAAGTGATGGCAAGCGGAGCCGCTGAATGAGCGCGTTTCGGTCACGGTATCACGGGAAATCCTAGCGAGTTGGCAATACCGTTTCAGCATGCCGTAATGACGAGCCTGTCTACTCGAGTTTCCCACGTAGGCACCTGAACTGCGAAAGTGTCGACATTAAAGCATTGTTTTATATAGGAAGTTGGCGCACCCGACAGGATTCGAACCTGTGGCCTTCGCCTTCGGAGGGCGACGCTCTATCCAGCTGAGCTACGGGTGCATACCGTTCGCGAGGTGCTTACGCCATGCTTACGCGAGATTTTCATCGGCCTGAAGAGCGAACCCGACATCCGCTCAAACCGTTGTTTAGTCACTTCTTTCTTCCAACACCCGCAACCATCGCCAGACTTGACATCCGCCTTCGGAGGGCGGCGCTCTATCCAGCTGAGCTACGGGTGCAGCTTGCGGGGCGAAGCTTTAGGCCAATCGCGGGGCCGGTGCAATGATGCGCGCCAGCGACGGAGCGGTTTTGTGCTGGCCGGGCTGCGCGCAGCGCGATAGGCTTGAGTGAACACACGCCAGATTTGGGGAACCGCATGGCCTTGAAACACTTCGCCGCTCTGCTCGCCGCCCTGGCTGCACAGGGCCTTGCCGCCTGTGATGGCGGCGGTACGCCCGATCCGCAGCCTGCGCCGGATATCCCCAATACCGAGCCGACGGTGGAGAGCCCCGACACGCCGCCGGCCGAGGAGGAGACAGACCCCTCGCTCGCCGAGCGCGTCGACCTGCCGCCCTATGGCGAGCCGCCAGTCTGGACGGTGGCCGACGAGGACACAACGGTCTATCTCTTCGGCACGGTGCATATCCTCAAGCCGGAAACCGAATGGCAGACCGAAAGCCTGATCGGCGCACTGTCTGCCGCCGATGTGATCTATTTCGAGGCCGATGTGACGAGCCCGGAAGCGACCGCCAACATGGCCCGCCTGGTGCCCCAGCTCGGCCTCCTGCCACCCGGCGAGAAACTGTCGGACCTGCTCAGCCCGGAAGAGCTGAAGGAGGTGGAGGAGGCCGCAGGGCTGATCGGCCTGCCAGTCGCGGCGCTCGAACCGATGAAGCCCTGGCTCGCCACCGTGCAGATGTCCGTGCTGGCTCTGCAGCAGCAGGGCTATTCGCCCGATAGCGGGGTGGAGATCACGCTCACGGGCCTGGCCAAGCAGCAGGGCAAGACCTTCCGCTACCTGGAAAGCGCGGAAGAGCAGCTCGGTTTCTTCGCCAACCTGCCAATGCCTGACCAGGTGGATTTCCTGGTCGTCTCCTCCATCCAGATCGAGGACGAGCCACATATGCTCGACGCGCTGGTCACCGAATGGGCCGAAGGCGATGTCGACGATCTCGCGCATCTGATGTCGGAACCGGACGCGATGGGCTCGGAGGCAGTCTATGACAATCTGATCGTGACCCGCAATGCGAACTGGACCGAAGAGATCAAGACGCTGATGGACGAGGAGGCCGGGTCCTTCTTCATCGCCGTCGGCGCCGCGCATCTTGCCGGCGAGGACAGCGTGGTCTCGATGCTGCGCGCCGATGGCTATGAGGTTGACGGACCTTAGAGGGCTTCCTGTTTGATCCCGTATCGGCGCTTTGCGCCTCACATGGATCGCGCTCAGGGCTGGTTTTCTGTCTGTCTCCGTATCGCTTCGCTCACATGAGACGGGCTCAGGGCTGCACGCCAAACAGAACCGCTTATCCCCGCGAAAGCGGATGAGAGAGGCTGAGGCCTTGGCAGGCGGGCTGACCCGACGCGGGCTCTAAGCCCGCGGGTCGTCCCATTCCTTCGCCACGCCATAGCCGCCGCGGCGGGTAAGCCAGAACATGCCGATCAGGTCGAAAAGGCCCGCGCCGAGGCGGCCGAGAAAGCCGTATTTCGAGCTGCCGTGCCAGCGCTGGCGGTCGTTCACGCGCTCCTCGCGCACCTCCCAGCCAGCGCGCTTGATCAGCGCCGGCAGGAAGCGGTGCATGGAGGCGAAATAGGGCAGGTCGCGGAAGGCGCGCGTGCGGATCAGTTTCCAGCCGCACCCGGTATCGGTGGCATCGTCGCGCAGCACGAAGCGGCGCACGCCATTGGCCACGCGCGACTGAACCCATTTGAAGCCGCTATCGTTCCGGGACTTGCGCTTGCCGGCGATGATGCCGAGCCGGGGCGGCGCGCCGGGGGCAATGATCCCGTCCCAGAGCCGGCGGGTGTCGCTGACATCGTTCTGCCCGTCGCCGTCGAGCAGCTGGGTCCAGGTCCCGCGCACCGATTTCAGGCCAGTGAAGAGCGCGGCCGATTTCCCACGCCGCTCAATATGGGTGAGCACGGTGAGCGTTTCCGGCCAGCGCGCGGCGGCTTCGGCCAGTTCCGCCCCGGTCGCGTCCCCGGAGGCGTCATTGACCGCCACCACCTCGAAATTCAGGCCCGCCAGCACGTCATGCACCTCCTCCAGAAGCGGCAGGACATTGCCTTCTTCATTGTAGAAGGGGATCAGGACGGAGAGATCGGGGGCGGGTGAGGTCAAGGCGGGCCGGGCGTATTGAGACGTATTTTCAGCTGAACCCGCTCTTCGCATGTTCAAAGAAGTCGCGATAGAGGGCGTGTGCCGCGCGGGCTTTCAGCCCGACTTCGACCGCGAGCCCGGCGCCTTCCAGCCGGTCGAGCCCGCCTGCGCCCTGCGGGTGCTCGTCGCGGATGGCGACGATGATGCGCGCAAGGCCGGCCTCCACCAGGCGCTCGCTGCACGAAGGCGCGCCGGATGTGCGCTCGCGGCAGGGCTCAAGCGTGACATAGGCCGTCCCGCCGCGCGCGGCCTCGCCGGCGGCCTCCAGCGCGATTTCCTCGGCATGCGGGCGCCCGTCATCGGCTGTGCGCGCCTCGGCAATGGCCACGCCGTCGCGATTGCAGATCACGCAGCCGACAGAGGGGTTCTCGCCCGTGCGCCCGTAGCCCTCAGCGGCCAGGCGCAGGGCCCGGCCCATCAGGCGCCGGTCGCGGCGACGGCTCACGGCAGTTCGGGCAGCGTGGCGGCGCGCTCGGCATCGAGATAGCGGGCGGAAACCGGCTTGAGGCTGGCGTCCAGCTCGATCAGCAGCGGGTTGCCGGTGGGGATCTCCACGCCGGTGATGGTCTCGTCAGGCACGCTGAACAGGTGTTTCACCAGCGCGCGCAGGGAATTGCCGTGGGCGGCGATGATCGTGTTGGTGCCACCGGTGAGCACCGGGGCGATATCGCTTTCCCAATAGGGCAGCACGCGCTCAAGGGTGAGTTTCAGGCTCTCGGCGGCGGGCACCTCGATGCCGGCATAGCGCGGATCGGTGGAAAGGTCCCAGGCGCTGCCGGGCTCGAGCGGCGGCGGGGGCACGTCATAGCTCCGGCGCCAGATATGCACCTGGTCGGCGCCGTGCTTGGCCGCCGTCTCGGCCTTGTCGAGGCCGGTGAGGCCGCCATAGTGGCGCTCATTGAGGCGGTAATCCTTGGTGACAGGCACCCAGGCGCGCTTCATTTCGGTCAGGGTCAGCCACAGGGTGCGGATGGCGCGGGTCTGGACGCTGGCAAAGGCCTGGCGGAAATCCACGCCCGTCTCGGCGAGCAGCGCGCCGGAACGGCTCGCCTCGGCCTCGCCCTTCTCGGTGAGATCCGCATCCCACCAGCCGGTGAAACGGTTTTCGAGATTCCACTGGCTCTGGCCGTGGCGGATCAGGGCGAGCATGGGCATGGGCAGGTGTCCTTTTTGGGCAATGTCTCAGGCGTTGTTGCCATTTGCCAGCAAGAATCAAGCCTCCAGCAGGGCGACCAGGGGTCCCAGGGCGGTGGCGACGGGCGCTGCGCCGATGGCAGGAATGTCGTTCACGACCGGCAGGCCGGCAGCGTCATAGCCCATGATCCAGCCACCTTCGGGGGTCAGGAAATCGTCCATCAGCTGGTCGAAGGTGCGGCTGGCGGCCTTGGCGCCGAGAATGGCATCTTCGCCCGCAGCGTCGGAGAAGCTGGCAAGGCGCGTGCGCAGCCGGTCGCACAGGGTGACAAGACTGCGCGCGGCACCCGGCACGGTCGGGATGGGCGGGGCGGCATCTTCGCCGGCAAACTCCAGCGCCGCTTCGATGCGCGCGGCGGCGATCTCGGCACTGAAGCCCACACGCGGGGCGAGGCGAAAGAGCGAGACCAGGGCAAGCTGGCCGGACGGCGCGGCAGCCTCCGGTTCGGGCAGCGGACGGTGGTTGAGCTCCAGCGCGCTGGAAAAGCCGCCTTCCCCGCGCAGGCAGCCAGCCTCGCTCCACAGCGGAAGCGCACGTTCACCCAGCCAGTGCCGTGCTTCTCTTGCTCGCCGCTGCAAAGCCTTTAAGGACATGAACCGAGGCCCCTTTTCCCAAACCGGGTCCACACGCTGCTAAATCAGGTCCCCGATCTTGGCCAGCCTCTCGCGCGCAGGAGGACGAGGTAACATGAAAGACCGGTTGTTCTTTCCAGCCATTGCCCTGCTTGCAGGCGGGCTGGTCTATCTGGCGCTGATGCCGGGGATCGGCGCGCTGCCGACCGGCCCGGTCAGCGTCGGTGACCTGAACTATAATCGGGTTGAAGTGTCCGGTGTGGAGCTCAACCGGATCGAGGTTGGCGGCGAGGCGGAGATCGAGCTGGTGCGCGGGGACGGCCCGACGCATCTGCGCATGGATACCATTGCCGGCGCCCTGGCGGACGCCCCGGTGCAGGGCCCGCATTTCGTGCTGGCCGCGGATATCGAAGTGCAGTTTTCCGGCTTCGAGGTGGAGATCACCGTGCGCGCCAAGCCGGGCGAGCGCCTCGGGGCCACGCAGATGATGGTGAACTATTCCGCCGGCCGCGAGGGGGAATCGGGCTGGCAGGTGTTCGACCTGCAGCCGGACTGGGCCGACTTCACCTTCACCTATCGCGTGCCGGTGAAATCGGGCGACAATGCGCTGGATTATCTCGCCATCCGCCCGGTCACGCCCGACAAGACCCGGAGCCTGCTGATCGAAAGCGTCACCTTCCGGCGCGGCGCACGGTGGGCCAGCCAGGAAGGCTGATGGGTGTGACCCCCATACGCATAGAGACGCCCACCGACCCGCGCGTGGCGCCCTATGTCTCGATCCGCGAGCGCGACCTGACCGGGCGCGGGAACCGGTTCATCGTCGAGGGGCGGGTGACGCTGGATGTGCTGGTGACGCGTAGCCGGTTTCCGATCGAGAGCCTCTTTATCCTCGAACGCCGCCTGACGGCGCTTACGCCCACCCTGGCGAAACTGGCGCCCGGTATCCCGGTCTATACCGCCGGTCAGGAGGTATTCGACGCGGTGGCGGGGTTTCATGTCCATCGCGGCATCCTGGCCTGCGCCCGGCGCGATGAGGGCCTGCCGCTGCCTGAGATCGCCGGCGCCTCGCGCCTGGTGGCCGGGTTCGGTCTTTCCAACCATGACAATGTCGGCGCGCTGATGCGCAATGCCGCCGGGCTGGGCGCGAGCGGTGTGGTGCTGGACGCTGAAAGCTGCGACCCGCTTTACCGCAAGGCCATACGCGTTTCGGCTGGCACCAGCCTCTGGCTGCCCTGGTCGCGCGGCGGGGCGCCGCATGAGCTGGTGGAGGGGCTGAAGGCCGCAGGCCATGCGCTCTGGGCGCTGACACCGGCCGAGGCTGCCCCGTCGCTCTGGCAGCTTCAGCCGCCGGCGCGCGTCACGCTTCTTGTCGGGGCCGAGGGGCCGGGCCTGCCGCGCGAGATCATCGCCGCCTGCCAGCCGGTGCGCATTCCCATGGCCGCCGGGGTCGACAGCCTGAATGTGGCAACGGCCGCCGCCATCGCGCTGGCTCATGTCGCGGTAGGCGATTAGGCCGGCTGAAGCGGGCGATCCTCTGGCGGTCTGGCCGGTTTGCGCCGGGCCCAGGCGCGCTCATGGAAGGTGTAGGCCACTGTCTGCACGGCGGGTTCGATCAGGCCGATGCCGAGCGCGACATGCCAGTCTCCGGTCAGCGCGAAGGCCACCATGACGGCCACGATCAGGTGGGTCAGCGAGTATGTCAGGGTTTTCAGGGCCGGCACGGGCATGGCGAAATCTCCTCAAGGCCTGAATATGGCAAGATGCGAATCGTTCGCAAATAGAAAATTCCAGACATCAGGATCGAAAGCATCTATGGCCGGCGCATGTGGCCGGTCTGAGACAGACTGACACGAATGTGATGTGGGCTATTGAGGACGCCAAAAGCTTTCCCATATCGCAGACCGAAGCCCGGCCGAGACCCGCCGGGTGCGAACAATCAATCTCCCGAGGCGTCGCCCGGCTCCGGTGCTGCACTGAGCAGGCCATCAAAAGGAACCAAGCGGCGGCCGACAGACAAAGGAAGACCAGATATGGGCAAGATTATCGGTATCGACCTGGGCACCACGAACTCGTGCGTGGCCGTCATGGAAGGCGGCGATCCCAAGGTGATCGAAAACTCCGAAGGCGCGCGGACCACCCCCTCCGTCGTCGCCTTTACAGAAAGCGGTGAGCGCCTGATTGGCATGCCGGCGCGCCGCCAGGCCGTGACCAACCCCGATTTCACCTTCTACGCCATCAAGCGCCTCATCGGGCGCACCTTCGATGAGCCGACCGTGAAGAAGGACATCGAGGTCTCCCCCTTCTCCATCGTGCAGGGCCCCAATGGCGATGCCTGGGTGAAAGGCCGCGACAAGGATTACGCGCCGCAGGAAATCTCCGCCTTCGTGCTGACCAAGATGAAGGAAACCGCCGAGGCCTATCTCGGTGAGCCGGTGACCGAAGCCATTGTCACCGTGCCGGCCTATTTCTCCGACGCCCAGCGCCAGGCGACCAAGGATGCCGGCAAGATTGCCGGTCTGGAAGTGCGCCGGATCATCAACGAGCCGACCGCGGCCGCGCTGGCCTATGGCCTCGACAAGGCCGACGAAGGCAAGACCATCGCAGTCTACGACCTTGGCGGCGGCACGTTCGACGTCTCGATCCTGGAGATCGGCGACGGCGTGTTCGAGGTGCTCTCGACCAATGGCGACACTTTCCTCGGCGGCGAAGACTTCGACCTGCGCATCGTCGACTATCTCGCCGAGGAGTTCAAAAAGGATCAGGGCATCGACCTGAAGGCCGACAAGCTGGCCCTCCAGCGCCTCAAGGAAGAGGCCGAAAAGGCCAAGAAGGAGCTGAGCTCGGCTTCAAGCTATGAGGTCAACCTGCCCTTTATCACGGCCGATGCCTCCGGTCCGAAACACCTCAACATCAAGCTCTCGCGCGCCAAGTTCGAAAGCCTGGTCGAAGATCTGGTCAAGCGCACCATCGAGCCCTGCCGCAAGGCGCTCACCGATGCCGGCAAGAAAGCTGCCGACATTGACGAAGTGGTGCTGGTCGGCGGGATGACCCGCATGCCGGCCGTACAGGTCGCGGTGAAGGACTTCTTCGGCAGGGAGCCCCACAAGGGCGTGAACCCGGACGAGGTGGTTGCCATCGGTGCGGCCATCCAGGGCGGCGTGCTGCAGGGCGATGTGAAGGATGTGGTCCTGCTCGACGTGACCCCGCTCTCGCTCGGCATCGAGACGCTGGGCGGTGTGTTCACGCGCCTCATCGATCGCAACACCACGATCCCGACCGAGAAATCCCAGGTCTTCTCGACCGCTGAGGATAACCAGTCGGCCGTGACCATCGCCGTCTTCCAGGGCGAGCGGGAAATGGCCCAGGACAACAAGCTGCTCGGCCGGTTCAACCTGGAAGGCATTGCGCCTGCCCCGCGCGGCATGCCGCAGATCGAGGTCAGTTTCGACATCGACGCCAACGGCATCGTCAATGTGTCGGCCAAGGACAAGTCCACCGGCAAGGAACAGCGCATCACCATCCAGGCCGATGGCGGGCTCTCGGAAGACGACATCAAGAACATGATGGCCGATGCCGAGAAGAATGCCGAGGCTGACAAGAAGCGCCGCGAACTGGTCGACGCCAAGAACAATGCCGAGGCGCTGGCCCACCAGACCGAAAAGCAGGTCGAAGAGCATGGCGACAAGGTCTCCGATGAGGTGAAGAGTGAAATCACCGAGGCGGTCGCGGCCCTGAAAACCGCTGCCGAGGGCGATGACGTCGCCGCCATCAACGAGAAGCACCAGGCCCTGATGACGGCGGCCATGAAGCTCGGCGAGGCGATCTATGCCCAGCAGCAGGAATCTCAGGCCCATGCCGACGCGGCCGCCGATGCCGCTGGCGACGAGGATGTGGTCGACGCCGAGTATGAGGAAGTCGACGGCGACAACGCCAAGTCGGCCTAAGCCTCAGACCTCACGCTGAAATCAAACAGCCGCCCGGTGGAAACGCCGGGCGGTTTTGTTTTGCGGTAAAGTGCCATGGCCGGCCTGGGGCAGGCGGTCGCTGGCCAGCCGGGCCCGTCCGTGGTGTCATGGCGCCAGAGTTTGAGCAATCTGGAGCCCCCTCCATGACAAAGGCCCCCTTTCCCGTCTCGCAGATCCTGGTGCCGGTGGACATGGGCACACCCGACGCCTCAGGCCCGGCCCTCGCCACGGCGGCCTGGCATGCCGGCCAGACCGGCGCGCGCGTGCATGTGCTGACGGTGGTCAAGCCGCTCGGCGGCGCGATCACCGAGTTGCCGGCGAGCCATCAGGAGGATTTCGAGGCCTTCGTGGCCGGCGCGGCTGCGCGCCATGGCTGCGCGATGACGGCGGTGCTGCGCAGCCATGAGTCGCCTGATCATGTCATCCGCGAGACGGTGAAATCGCTGGGCATCGACCTTGTGGTGATGACAACCCACCATCCCAGCCTCACCGACCGCCTCCTCGGCTCCCACGCCTCCAGGACCGCCCTGCATGCGGACTGCTCGGTTCTGGTCTTGCGCGGAGAGTAGGGCCGACTACTCCGGCCTGCCGAGATAATCTGTCGGCAGCACTTCGGAGAAACTGGCAATGGCAGGAGATTGACCCCGCACGAACTGCACCGGCGAGACACCCACATGCCGGGAAAACGCCACGCTGAACGCACTTGCCGAGCCATAGCCGACCTTCGCGGCAACTTCCGCGATATTGCCATCTTGGTACTGCAGCAGGTTCTTTGCCTTGGCCATGCGCCACGACAGAAGATACGCCATCGGGGAGACGCCAAGGGTTTGCCTGAAGCGATCGAAAAAAGCAGAGCGGGACAGTGCGGCCTCCGCCGCTAACTCTGCCACGCTCCAGGGCCTGGCCGGGTTTTCGTGCATTCGCCGGATCGCCGGAGCAAGCCGGTCGTCGGAAAGCCCACACAGGAGACCGGGCGACGCCAGGCTTCCTGCAGATGATCGCAAGGCCTCGATCAGCAGCACTTCCATCAACCGAGCCAGGATGACGTCCCGTCCCGGCCGCATCGCCAATGATTCTGCGCGCACAAGCCGGGCCAGAGTCGCCAGCCTCTCCTCATCGCGGACCCGGACCATTTGCGGCAACAGCGAAACCAGCAGGTTGGCGTCCGGAGAAACGAACTCACAGTACCCAATCAGCAGCTGAACATCCGGTGGGCCTTCCTGCACGCCGATCCGGACCTCGGCATCAGCGATATAGGTCGGCCGGGACGCCAGGTTCTCCGGTGCCGGCGGGTTGGCGCTCGACATCGAAAAATCCTCCATGGAAGGCACCAGGACGAACTCCGTCTCGTGCAGTGTGACGGGCTCATCGCCCGGCCTTTCCAGACGACAGGTGCCGTTCAGCACCAGGCAGTAGAACGGCTGTCCAGGCTCGGCGCGGCGCACGCGCCACATGCCAGCGCCATTGACCAGTTTGGAAAAAGGCGCGGTCGGCTGAAGCAAGGTCACGATATCAGCAAGCGGATCGGTCATTTCTGGATTCCTGCGAATGCATTGCGGACGATCTATTATCGTAAGTCCGGAGCACGGGGGCCATCTCTACGATGCGATACGTCGCGTGACCACACATGGAGCAAGTCATGAAGACAATTTTGATCACCGGGTGCTCATCCGGCTTTGGCCTGGAAACGGCCAATTACTTCCACGCCCGGGACTGGAATGTGATTGCCACGATGCGCACGCCTCGCGAAGACATCCTGCCGAAATCCGACCGGATGCGCGTATTGCCGCTGGACGTCACGGACGCCCGGAGCATTGCCGCGGCTGTAGATGCGGCGGGTCCGATCGACGTTCTCGTCAACAATGCCGGGATCGGCTGGCTGAATGCCCTTGAGGGCACGCCGATGAATGTCGTCCGGGATGTTTTCGAGACCAATACCATCGGAACCATGGCGATGATCCAGGCGGTCCTGCCCCAGTTTCGCGAGCGCAGGTCCGGGGTCATCGTCAACATATCTTCAAGCGTCACCCTGAAATCGCTTCCCTTGCTGTCGGTCTACACGGCCAGCAAGCACGCCGTAAACGGATTTACCGAGTCGCTGGCGCTGGAGCTTGAACCGTTCAATATTCGCGTCCGCATCGTCCTTCCCGGCCGGGCGCCCGACACACGCTTTGGCGATAATGCACGTGCCCGCATGACCGATGGCTTTCCCGAGGCCTACACGGCCCTGGCGCAAACCATCATGTCGGGTTGGGAGCAGGACGCTTCACCGATCACGCTTCCCGGCGATGTGCCCGAAGCCGTCTGGCGGGCGGTCACCGATCCGTCCAGCCCGATGCGGCTGCCGGCAGGCGCGGATGCCATCGCCCTGTCCTCTGGCTGAGGTTTCAGGCAAGCCTCTCCAACCCCTTGTCCCCGACGGCATAATCCCCGGCATGGATGTTCGCATGGATTCAGCCATGGAGCGCGGGTGGGCGCTGGTGGGGCAGGTTCTGGCCTGGCTCGCCGCGCTGGACGGGCTCGCGCGCGGCTGGATGCCGGGGCGGGACTGGTGGCGGGCCTTTGCCGAGTTGCGCCAGGCCGAGGGGGTGGCGCGCCGGCTGGTGATCGCGCTCGCCCTTGAGGGGCCGGCGCCTGCCGCCCCCACCGCGCCGCCCGACCCCAAACCTGACAGGCCGGCGATGAAACGCGCCGGCGCGCGCGCCCCCTATGCGCCGGGCTTTGCCCTGTTCGATCCGCTGGGCGCGCTGCTGCCAGGTGCGGGCCGGGCGACAGGTCCCGAGCGCGCGGGCGAGGTGCCCCATGCCACTCATGGGCTGGCGAGCCGGCTGGCCGCGCTTTCGGCTGTGCTGGAGGACCCGTCCGGGGCGGCCGCACGCATGGCGCGGTTCCTGGCTGGCGAGGCGGTGGGGCGGGCCTCGCCGCTGCGCCCGGGTGCGCCGCCCGGCTGGCATGCGGGCCTGCATATGAGCCAGGCTGGCGACCGCTATATGGAGGCCCACCGGGCCGCGCTCACCGCCCTCAATGCCCCGCGCGCGCCGCCGACACTTTCCGCAATCTGAATGCAAAAAACCCCGGTTCCCTGATGGGAGACCGGGGTGTGAGGTGCTGGCCGGGGCTGGCCAGCGGCCGGTCCATCGCGCCGGCCCGAGAGTGCGAATGACGGGCCGGGGCGGGGCCGGGGTCCGGGCCCTTGCGGGCCCGTGGAGACCTATTTGTTCGGCTGCGGGGTCGTGCGCAGATAGGGTTTCACCGTGGTGTAGCCCTTGGGGAACAGCTTGTCGGCGTCTTCATTGGACACGCTCGGCACGATGATGACATCCTCGCCATCGGCCCAGTTCACCGGGGTGGCGACCTTGTAGCCGTCGGTCAGCTGCAGGCTGTCGATCAGGCGCAGGATCTCGTCGAAGTTCCGGCCGGCCGACGGCGGATAGATGATCGAGGCACGGATCTTCTTGTTGGGGTCGATGACATAGACCGCGCGCACGGTGACCTTGGGGTCCGCGTTCGGGTGGATCATGTTGTAGAGGGTCGCGACCTGTTTTTCCGGATCGGCGATGATCGGGAAGTCGACCGTGCAGCCCTGGGTTTCCTCGATGTCGGAGATCCAGGCCTTGTGCTGCTCGACCGTGTCGACCGAGATCACGATCGCCTTGGCATGACGCGCGGCGAGCTTGTCCTTCAGCCTGGCGGTATAGCCAAGCTCGGTGGTGCAGACCGGGGTGAAGTCTGCCGGGTGGGAGAAGAAGACGACCCAGTCATCTCCGATCCAGTCATGGAACCGGATACGGCCTTCTGTGGTGTCGGCTTCGAAGTCTGGGGCGATATCGCCGAGCAAGAGGCTCATGTTTTTTGCTCCGTCTGCTTGATCTTGATGCAAAGACTGGTGACTTTGGCGGAGCAAACAAGGCATATCACGCTGAGGCGTGGTATCAGATTTTCTAAGTCAGGACGTGCAGCGGCCCATATGAAGCGTCTCATTCTCATGCGTCATGCCAAGACCGAGCCCTGGCATGAGAGCGTTGACGATCATGGCCGGGCGCTTGTCGAGCGCGGATTTACCGATGCTGCCGCCGTCGGGGCGGAGCTGACAAGCCGCGGCTGGCTGCCTGACAGCGCGCTGGTCTCCACCGCCCGGCGCGCCCGGGAAACCTGGAAGGCGGTCTCGGCCGACTGGGGCGAGATCCCGGCCATCCTTGATGAGGCGATGTATCTTGCCGCGCCGCAGACCATAGACGCGGTGCTTTCGGCCAGTTCCCCGGCCGGCACGTTGATCGTGGTCGGGCATAATCCGGGCCTGCACGAGTTCGCCTGCATGCTCGACCGGCGCGGCCCGCCTGGCAACCCGTATGCCCATGACCGCCTGTTCGAGAAGTTCCCCACTGGCTGCGTGGCCCTGTTCGAGGCGGGCGAGGAGGTGGTCTATCATTCCTCGGCCTTCCAACTGGTCGATATCATCCGTCCCCGCGACCTTGAGGACGAGGACTGAGCCGCATGAAAAAGGCCGCCCCGCCGGACTGGCGAAGCGGCCTCTCATCTGGACGGTCTCAGCCCTGGTTGCGGGCTTCCCAGTCTTCGAACGCCTGGTCGAGGGCGGGCGTGTCGATTTGGGCAACGGTGCGCTCCAGGGTGGTGGCAACACACTGCTTGGCCATGGCTTCGCGGATGGCGAGCGGGAAGACGCGGCGGTCTTCGCAGTGATCGGCCACCTGGTGTTCCAGGTCTTGGAGAACCTGCGCGGCGCCCTGTTCGGTCTGAACAGCCTTGGCATCGTAGGTGTAATCGAAGCTGAAATCATTGGCGGCGGAAGCGGTGCCGGCGATGGCGAGGCCGGAAAGGATCACGGCGAGGGTTTTGGTGTATGACATGGGGTATTCCTCCGTTGAAAAAGTTTGCTTGTGGTTGGGTTGGGGCCCCGCCCGGGGCGTCTCCGGGCAGGGACGGCATCTGGGACCTTACCGGACCACCCGGCGGCGCTGGCGGGTGCGGCGAGCGACAAGCAGGGAGGTGCGCTTGTGGGTGGGCTCTGCGTCGTTGGCGGCCACCGGGAGCGGCAGAGTCACAGAGCGAAAGCGGTCTGCAGCGTCCCGGGCGACAACAGCGCCGGCGAGAGAAACAGACGCGGTGTCGTTGGTGCGAACGAGGGCGGTCATTGGTTTCAGGTCCTTCTTTGGTGCGGGCCACCTGGCCCGGGGGGTTGGTGTCTCCGGGCTCATCCCGTCGACAGGATCCATCTAAGTCAGGAATTATCGAAAAACAATATCTCCATATCGAAAAACATGATGACTTTTAGATAAATCAAATAAAATCAATGAGATAAATTTTATTGTTTTTCGATATTTCAAAAAGATGACAGTCTGGCTCTCATCCCCGGCCCGAAAAATTTCGATACGATTTGTTAACTTTTCCACCGCGGGTGGTTGCGCTGTGGAATTCTCTCGTCTTTGTTCATTTTCATGGCGGGTCCGGGGGGCATTCGAGACTTCACGCCGGAATGGACTGTGGAAACACAGGACGCTCCGGACGATTGGGCGCGTACCGGCGCGGCCTCAACCGTTTCCGCCGACGACATCCTGTTCGACTATTGCGCCCTGCGCGCCAGCCTGTCGCTGGAGTTTGCCGAGCCGCATCTGTCAGCCTGCACGCGCACCGGTCTCAGGATATCCCCCGCGATTGCCGGACTGGCCGGCCCGCTCCTTGCCTTTGGCCTGTTCGCGCCGGACCTGGTGCTCGCAGCCGGACTGGCGGCAGGCTTTGCCGCCTTTGCGGTGCTGGTGGCCTGGCGGACCTGGCTCCTTGCCGTGGCGACCACGCCGGGCTTTCGCCGGCCACCGCATATAAGAGAGCTGCCGGAGACCGAGCTGCCCATCTATACCGTGCTGGTGCCGCTTTATCACGAGGCCAGCGCCGTGCCGGGCCTTGCCCGCGCCATGGCCCGGCTCGACTGGCCAGCCGACCGGCTCGACATCATCCTCCTCATGGAAGAGGCCGATACCTGTACCCAGTTCGCGGCCGCCTGCGCGCGATGGCCCGCCGGGACGCGCCAGCTCGTCCTGCCGCCCGGTGCGCCGCAGACCAAGCCGCGCGCGCTCAATTACGGGCTTCAGCATGCCCGCGGCACGCTCGCCTGTATCTATGATGCCGAGGACCGGCCCCATCCCAGCCAGCTCAAGGCCGCCTTTGCCGCCTTCGCGCGCGGGGGTGAGGATCTCGCCTGCGTGCAGGCGCCGCTGGCGGCCTATAATCACCGCGAAAGCTGGCTCGCGACCCATTGGGCGATGGAATATGCGGTTCAGTTCGGCCTGCTCCTGCCCGCGCTTTCCCGCATGCGCCTGCCAATCCTGCTCGGGGGAACCAGCAATCACTTCCGCATGGCGGTGCTGCGCCGGATGAATGGCTGGGATGCATGGAACGTCACCGAGGATGCCGATCTCGGCGTGCGGCTCGCCCGGCGGGGCTATCGCAGCGCGGTGATCACGCCGCCGACCCTGGAAGAGGCCCCGGAATCGCTCGGCATCTGGGTGGCCCAGCGCTCGCGCTGGCTGAAGGGCTTCTGGCAGAGCTGGGTGGTGATGATGCGCGCACCGCGACAGGCTGCAGCGGAAATGGGCTGGCCGGGATTCCTGGCGCTGCAGGTGATGCTGGCCGGCACCTTCCTCGCCGCGCTGGTGCATGGCCCGCTGATGATCGGCCTTTGCGTGGGGCTTCTTGCCGGCTGGATCGCGCCGGATGGTGTGGGCCTCCTGCTCCTGGTGCTCGGCTATCTCTCCAATGCCGTAGCCATGCTGGTCACGCCCGGCCCGAAGCATATGCGGCGCTGGCAGGCTGTGGCGACATTGCCACTCTACTGGCCGCTTCAGACCCTTGCGGCAGTGCGTGCGCTTTACGGATGGCTGTGCGCGCCCCATTTCTGGGCCAAGACTCCACACGGCCTGACCGCGCACCGGGGCTGACGCCCCCCCTGGACGCATCCTGGCCCTTCAGACCCGGATGGCTCTCTCGTGCTTGAATGGCTTATCACTGGCGGTGCGTTCCTGGCCTGTGTCGGCCTGGCGGTGCTGGCCAATCACAAGTCCACCGAGGTCTGGGACGAGCCGCGCCCGCGCCTCATCCCCTGGCGGATCGTCATGGTGTTTGCCGCCTTCGGGGCGATCCTGGCCATTGTTCACGCGATGAATCTCGCCGGCTTCGAGACCGGGCCGGACAAGGCCCTGCTCGGGCGCTTCTAGATCCGCGGATGCTATGTGAGTCAGGGTCCGCCCTCTCCCCCTCCCAACCGCCCCACAGTTTCGCAGCATTGGGGCGGTTGGGAGGGGGAGAGGGCGGCTCAGGCTGAATACAAACCTTCACGTGGCGTCATGGCTTTCAAGCGGCCCGTGGGCGCTGTAACCTCCGCGTAAACACCCAAGAACAATCTGGAGGAGAGAGCCCATGGCCTTCGATGAGCCGGCCGAACTGGAGGCCTTCCGCGCCGAAACGCGCGCCTGGCTGGAGGAAAACTGCCCGCCCGCCATGCGCACCCCGATGAAGGACGATGAGGTCGTCTGGGGCGGCAGGCGCGAGACCTTCAGGAATCCCGACGCAAAAGTCTGGCTGGAGCGGATGGGCGAGAAGGGCTGGACCGCGCCGACCTGGCCGGCCGAATATGGCGGCGGCGGCCTGTCAAAGGCTGAAGCCCGTGTCCTCGAACAGGAGCTGCGTCGCATCAAGGCGCGCCCGGCGCTCTTTTCCTTCGGCCTGTGGATGTTCGGCCCGGCCCTGCTGGAGTTCGGCAATCACGAGCAGAAACTGCGTTTCATCCCCGATATCGTGAAGGGCAAGACGCGCTGGTGCCAGGGCTATTCAGAGCCGGGTGCGGGCTCGGATCTCGCCGGCCTGATGACCAAGTGCGAGGACAAGGGTGACCATTGGCTGGTCAATGGCCAGAAGGTGTGGACCTCCTATGCCGACCAGGCCGACTGGATCTTCTGCCTGGTGCGCACCGACAAGGAGAAGAAGCATGAAGGCATCTCCTTCCTCGTCTTCGACATGCAAAGCGAGGGCGTGGAGGCCCGCCCGATCAAGCTGATCTCCGGTTCGTCGCCCTTCTGCGAGACTTTCTTCTCCGATGTGAAAGTGCCCAAGGACCAGCTCGTCGGCGAGTTGAACAAGGGCTGGACCATCGCCAAGCGCCTGTTGCAGTTCGAGCGCTCGTCCATCTCAGCTGCGGGATTTGGGGGGGCAGGGGGCTCAGGGATTCTCGGCCCGGAAGACTATGCCAAGCAGCATATCGGCACCGACAGCGAAGGCCGGATTGCCGATGGCGACCTGCGCGGGCGTATCACTGATCACAAGATGTACGCCAAGGCCTTCGCCCTGACGGTTGCGCGCAGCCAGGAGCAGTCCAAGGCCGGCCAGGAGGTGGGGCACACGGCTTCCATCATCAAATACGCCGCCGCGAAAATGAACCAGGATCGCCACGAGTTGTTGATCGAGGCGCTCGGCACCGAAGGCCTCGGCTGGGAAGGCCCGGGCTTTGACGAGACGGCCATGAAAGCGACGCGCGGCTGGCTGCGCTCGAAGGGTAATTCCATCGAGGGCGGCACGTCGGAAATCAATCTCAATGTCGTGGCAAAACGCGTGCTTGGCCTGAAGGACCACCAGTAATGAGCTTCGTTCTTTCTGAAGACCAGCAGATGCTGCGCGATACCGCGCTGTCCTTTGCTGCCGACACCCTGCCCGTCACCTATCTGCGTGGTCAGCGCGATGCCGGCCGTCAGGGCGGTGATGCCGCCTCGCGCGAACAGCTCGCCGAGCTCGGCTTTTATGGCGTCTTGATCGCCGAGGAGTTCGGCGGCTCGGACTTCGGCATGGTCGGCATGGGCCAGATCCTGGAAGCGCTCGGGCGCACGCTTGCCCCGTCCGCCCTGATCCAGTCCGGCGTCATCGCCGCCTCGGCCATCGGCATGGCCGGCACCGAGGCACAGAAGGCCGAGTACCTGCCGAAACTTGCGAGCGGAGAACTCATTGCCGCGCTCGCCCTGGATGAAGGCGCGCATTTCGCCCCGACCGCCGTGGCCACCGAAGCGGAGAGCAATGGCCAAGGCTACACGCTCAACGGCGCGAAGCGCTATGTGCCCAACGGCCATGAGGCCGGGCTTTTCATCGTGGCCGCGCGCACTTTCGGCGAGGCGGGCGACAGCCACGGCATCACGCTCTTCCTCGTGCCGGCCCATGCCGACGGCCTCAGCGTGCAGGCGCTGGGCACCGTGGATTCTCATGGCGCGGCGCATCTCAGCCTCGATGGCGTGACGGTCGGTCCCGATCAGGTGCTCGGCGATGTCGACAAGGCGACCGATATTCTGGGGCCTGTGCTCGACCGCGCGGCCATCGCGCAGGCCGCCGAAGCGCTGGGGTCGGCCCAGGCGGCTTTCGACATGACGCTGGACTACCTCCAGACGCGCAAGCAGTTCGGCCAGCTGATCGGCAGCTTCCAGGGCCTGCAGCACCGCGCGGCGAAGATGTTCACTGATCTGGAGATGACGCGCTCCTGCGTCGCCGCGGCGCTTTCAGCCGTGGATGACGGCGCGGCGAATGTTTCGGAACTGGCCAGCCTTGCCAAGGCGAAGGCGTCAGAGCTTGTCCATCTGGTTTCGAACGAAACCGTGCAGATGCATGGCGGTATCGGCATGACCGACGAGCACGATTCCGGGCTCTACATGAAACGCGCGCGCGTGCAGGAAGCCCTCTGGGGCGGGGCGAGCTATCACCGCGACCGCTATGCGCGGCTCGGGGGCTACTGAGCCACCCAGCCGCCATCCATCTGCATCAGCGCGCCATTGATCTGGGCGGCGGCGGGGCTGCACAGGAATGATGCCATCGCCGCGACCTGCTCGGCGGTGACGAACTCCTTGGTCGGCTGGGCGGCGAGGATGACGTCCCTGATCACCTCCTCCTCGGTGATGCCGCGCGCCTTCGCCGTGTCGGCGATCTGGGCGTCGACCAGGGGCGTATGGACATAGCCCGGGCAGATGGCGTTGCAGCGCACGCCATGCTCGGCGCCTTCCAGGGCCACCGTCTTGGTGAGGCCGGCGATGCCATGCTTGGCCGCGACATAGGCAACCTTGAAGGGTGAGGCGACGAGGGCATGGGCCGAGGCGGTCTGGATGATGCGGCCCCAGCCCTTTTCCTTCATGCCGGGCATGGCCAGGCGGATCGTGTGGAAACTGGAGGTGAGATTCAGGCCGATGATCAGGTCCCATTTGGCGACCGGGAACTCCTCGATCGGTGCGACATGCTGGACCCCGGCATTGTTGACGAGGACATCGGCCCCGCTGAAATCAGTGCCGACATAGTCCATCATGTCCTGGATCGCGGCGGCATCAGTGAGGTCGGCGCCGGAATAGCCGACCTTCACGCCGCACTCGGCTGCCAGTTCTTCGCGGAAGGCCTGAATCTCGTCCTTGTCTCCGAAACCGTTCAGGACGACATTCGCGCCATCCTGTGCAAAACGGGTGGCAATCGCCTTGCCGATACCGCTTGTTGAGCCTGTAACAAGAGCAGTTTTTCCGCTGAGCATGTTTTGATCTCCTTGAGGCGCGCGGCGGGCCTCTTATAAGGTCCGCAGAACTCGGGCAGTCGTCTTGGTGGATGTAACCATACTGCGCCTGCGAAACAACGAGGAGTGTCCATGAGTGACCTGACCGCCGCGCTGGAAGCCTTCCGATCCGGTTTGCCGGTGTTTCTTCTGTTTACGGGTGTGGCCGCAATCCTGCTCATCGCGTCCATCGCCGTCTATATCAAGCTGACCCCCTGGCGCGAGCTGGCCCTGGTCAAGGATCAGAACGGCGCGGCGGGCCTGGCGCTGGCCGGCGCGATTGTCGGCCTGGCGATCCCGATCTCGTCCTGCCTTGCAAACTCGGTCTCCCTGCCGGGCCTGATCATCTGGGGCCTGATCTCGCTACTGCTTCAGCTGCTCGCCTATCGCATCACGGACCTCTTGCTGCGCGACCTGCCCAAACGCATCCAGGAAGACCAGGCCGGCCCGGCCATCGTGCTGGTGGGTGCAAAATTGGCATCGGCGAGCCTGCTTGCCGCTGGACTTTGGGATCCGAGCCTCCACAATATCTAAGGGGGCCTTGACCGGAATAGCGCGTGCGTCACCTCGATTTTCTTCTTTATGCCCTTGTTTTCGGCGTCGTTGTCTGGGCGCTGTTCGGCCTTGGCGAAAAGCATGGCGATGCGCCCGAGCCCCTGCCGGACCATTTCGAGCAGGATGGGCCGATGCTGCCCAATCCGTCGGTTTTCGACGAGCAGGTGCTGGTCATGGTCGAGGAGCCCCAGAACGGGCTCGGCACGGCTTTCGCCATCAATCGCGACGGCGACTGGCTGACCGCGCGCCATGTGGTCGACGGCTGCCGGCGGGTCTCACTGCTGGTCGCGCCGGGACGCTATGTGCCGGTCGAGCGGGTGCAGCTGTCGCCCGACTCCGATCTTGCCCTGCTCAGCACCGGGCGCAGCCCGCATTCGGCGGCGCTCGACCTGGAAAGCCCGCTGCATATCGGTCAGGCCGGCTATCATATCGGCTATCCGGGCGGACGGCCGGGCGAGGTGGCAACCCGCCTGCTGGCGCGCTCCAACCTGCTCAGTCGGGGCATTCGCCGGTCCGAGGAGCCCGTGCTGGCTTGGGCCGAGGTCGGCCGCACGCGCGGCCTGACGGGCGCGCTGAACGGCCTCAGCGGCGGCCCGGTCTTCGATGCCGCCGGCCGGGTGCGCGGGGTCGTCGTGGCCGAAAGCCCGCGCCGGGGGCGGATCTACACCGCCGCGCCAAGCTCGATCTCCAGCTTCCTCGCCAGCATCGACCTCGACCTTGACCCCAATGCCGAAGCACGGCCAATCAAGCTTGAGGATTATGGCGCCCAGGCCGACCATGCGCGCAATTCGCTTCAGGTCGTCAAAGTCGCCTGCGAGGTGTCCTGAGCCATGTTTGCCGATCGCCTGATTGATGCCACCCGCCGCCTCGGCCCGCTCTGTGTCGGCGTGGACCCCCATGCCGGGCGCATCCCCGAGCTTTTCGGCGGTGACACCCCTGCCGGGATCGCCGCCTGGGGCATGTCCATGGTCGACATGGCAAAAGGCCGTGTGGCCGTGGTGAAACCGCAGGCCGCGCTGTTCGAGCGCCATGGGCCGGAAGGCATGGCCGCTTTGCAGGCCGTGACCGCGCGCGCCCGCGATGCCGGCCTGCTGGTGCTGATGGATGCCAAGCGCGGGGATATCGGCTCAACCGCGGAGGGCTATGCCAGTGCCTATCTGGAGGAAGGCTCGCCCTTCCCGAGCGATTGCCTGACGGTGAACCCCTATATGGGGCTCGACACGCTTGAGCCCTATCTTTCGCGCGCCGAGAAAAACGGGAAGGGCGTTGCCGTGCTGACGCGTACCTCCAACCCCGGCTCAGCCGATTTCCAGGCCCTCAATTGCGGGAACACGCCGCTCTGGGCACAGGTCGCCAACGCTCTGGCGCCGGCCAGCGAGCGGCTGATGGGTAGCTCCGGCTGGTCCTCGCTGATGCTGGTTGCCGGTGCGACCGGGCCGGCTGAAGCGCGCGTGTTGCGCGAGCTTGCGCCTGAGGCGCTTTTCCTCGTGCCCGGCTATGGCGCGCAGGGCGCGGGCGTGGATGAGGCGCTGGCCGGATTTGTCGACGGGCCACATGGCCTGGAAGGCGGGGTTGTGAGCGCCTCGCGCTCGGTCAGTTTCCCGGCTGCGGCCCAGACTGCCAGCAGTTTCGCCGAATGGCAGGCGGCCATTGCCGATGCCATCGATACCGCCCAGGCCGACCTGAAAGCCGCCACCCAGGCTTGACGCACCGTCCGGCTCGACAGGCCGGCGATTTTCCTTACCGTGCTCTCAGCTGATACTGGCCCACAGAAGGCCGTGCACCAGACTGGGAGGAAACAAGATGACCCGTAACCGGATTGCGGCTGTTGCCGGCATCCTGTCATTGGCGCTGGCCGCTTGCGGTGCGCCCCGCGAGCCGGCTGAGCCCGCCGATATCCCGGCACCGGAGGTCGAAGCGCAGTTTGCCGATGTGGATACTGCGCGCATCCTGGCAGCCGCCGACACGCCGCAGGAATGGCTGACCTATGGCGGCAATTATGACGAGACGCGTCATTCGCCGCTGCAGAAGGTGAATGTGGAGACGGTCGAACGCCTCGGCGTGGCCTGGACCTATGACCTGCGCACCGCGCGCGGCGTGGAGAGCACGCCCATCGTGGTGGAAGGGGTGATGTATGTCACCTCGGCCTGGTCGGTGGTGTATGCACTCGAGGCCGCCACTGGCGAGGAGCTGTGGGTGCATGAGCCCGATGTCGACAAGTCGGTCGGCGTGAATGCCTGTTGCGATGTCGTGAACCGCGGCGTCGCGGTCTATGACGGCAAGGTCTATGTCGGCGTGATCGACGGGCGCCTGCAGGCGCTCGATGCGGAAACCGGCGAGCTGATCTGGAGCACGGTCACCGTCGACCAGTCCAAACCCTACACCATCACCGGCGCGCCGCGCGTGGTCGACGGCAAGGTGCTGATCGGCAATGGAGGGGCAGAGCTCGGCGTGCGCGGCTATCTCTCGGCCTATGACGCGGCCACCGGCAAGCTGGTCTGGCGCTTCTACACCGTGCCCAATCCGGAGAAGCAGCCTGACAATGCCGCCTCTGATGCGGTCTTTGCCGAGCTGGCCAATGACACTTGGGGCGACGAGGGTGCCTGGGTCGAGGATGGCGGCGGCGGCACGGTCTGGGACTCCATCGTCTATGACCATGTGGGCGACCAGATCATCTTCGGCGTCGGCAATGGCTCGCCCTGGAACCGGACCTTCCGCGACCCGGCGGGCGGGGACAATCTGTTCCTGTCTTCCATCGTCGCGGTGGATGCCGAGACCGGCGAATACAAGTGGCACTTCCAGACCACGCCGGGCGACAACTGGGACTATACCGCCACCCAGACGATCATCCTGGCCGACCTGCCGCTGGGTGAGAATGGCGAGACCCGGCGCGTGGCCATGCAGGCGCCCAAGAACGGCTTTTTCTATGTGATCGACGCGGCCACCGGCGAGTTCATCTCGGGTGAGCCCTTCGTGCCGATCACCTGGGCGACGGGCCTGGATGAGAACGGCCGGCCGGTGGAGGTGCCGACGGCGCGCTATGGCACGACGCCGATCCTGCAGCTGCCCGGCGCGCTGGGCGCCCATAACTGGCACCCCATGGCGTTCAATCCGGAGCTGAACCTCGCCTATATCCCGGCCCAGGAGATCCCGCAGGCCTATGCCGAGGATTCCCGTTTCTTCGACGATCCGGCGAACTGGAACACCGGTTCGGACTTTGCCGCCGGCGCCGCGCCCGATCTGCCACCCGGCACCTTCGAGGCGATCCGCGCCAGCCTCAAGGGCCGGCTGATCGCCTGGGACCCCATCGCGCAGGAGCCTCGCTGGACGGTCGAGCACGAGAATGCCTGGAATGGCGGCGTGCTGTCGACGGCTGGCGGTCTCGTTTTCCAGGGCAAGCTCGGGGGCGAGTTCGTCGCCTATGACGCAGCCACTGGCGAGAAGCTCTGGGCCCATGACGTGAAGTCCGGCGCCGCGTCCGGGCCGGCCACCTTCGAGGTGGATGGCGAGCAATATGTCACCATCACCACCGGCTGGGGCTCGGCCTATGCCCTGGTTGCCGGCATGGCCTATCCCGATGGCGTGCCGCCCTCGGTCGGCAAGGTTGTCACCTTCAAGCTCGGCGGCAACGAGATCATCGCCGATGCCGGCCTTCCGATGATCGAGCGCACCCCCAAGGGCGAGGATTTCGGCACCACCGAGATGGTGGCCGCAGGCACGGTCCATTTCGCCCGTCATTGCGCGGTCTGCCATGGCCAGCTGGCGGTCAGCTCCGGCGTGCTGCCGGACCTGCGCTGGTCTCCGATTGCCGCCGATGCGGCAAGCTGGGATCAGGTGGTGCGCGGCGGCGCGCTCGCCTCCAACGGCATGGTGTCCTTCGCCGAGGAGCTCAGCGAGGAGGAGTCCGAGGCCATTCGTGCCTATGTCCTGCGCCAGGCTCACAATGCAACGGCTTCACAAGAGGCCCCTACTAGCGATCAGCCCTGATCGCGCCTAACATCCCCCTGGCAATCTTTGTCGGGGGGATTTCATGAAGGGTTTCATTCTTGCGGCGTGCCTGTTGCTGGCACCCATATTCACTGCGGCCGCTCAGGCTCCGGAAGAGATGACGGAGGAAGAAATCGCTGCGGCGATGCAGGCGTATTATGACGGCCTGGACCAGGCCTATTACGAGATGCCATCCCTGAGCGGGGAGGTCGCGCTGGACGGCGCGCCGATCACTCTGTCCGTGCCGGAGAACTTCAAGCTCCTGTCGGCCAGGGATACGCGCACCGTGCTGGAGGATTTCTGGGGCAATCCGCCCGACGACACGGTGCTGGGCATGCTGTTTCCAGTCGGCACCACGCCAATGACCGAAGGGTCCTGGGGCGTTGTGCTGACCTATGAGGAGACCGGATATGTCTCCGACGACGAGGCGACATCGCTGGATTATGCCGATCTCCTGCAGAGGATGCAGGCCGACACACGCGCGGCCAACCGCTACCGGGTGGATGAAGGCTATGAGCCGATCGAGCTGGTCGGCTGGGCGACCCCGCCGACCTATGACCCGGTGGACCACCGCCTGTCCTGGGCCAAGGATCTTGTGTTCGGCGATGGCGAGCTCGGTCACACGCTCAATTACGATATGCGCGTGCTCGGGCGCGAAGGTGTGTTCTCGATGAATTTCGTCGCCGGCCTCGAAAGCCTCTACGAAATCGAAACCGCCGCCCCGCGCATCCTGCAGATGCCGGAATTTATCGATGGCAAGCGCTATGAGGATTTCCAGCCGGGCGACAAGACGGCCGGTTACGGCATCGCGGCGCTGATCGCCGGCGGGGCGGGCGCGACCGTCCTGAAGAAGGCCGGCTTCTTCGCAATTGCCCTGGCCTTCCTGAAGAAGGGCTGGGTTTTGATCCTGCCCGTATTTGCTATGATCGGCGGGCTTTTCCGGCGTATATTCGGCGGAAAGTCGGAAAGCTGACAGGCCGGCCCGGCCGGGCAGAGCCGCGACCAGACAGGGACCCAGGAATGCACATCATTGCCGGGATCATCGCCATCATCTCCGCCATCGCCATCTGGCAATGGCGCATCCAGCGTACGGCGCAAGCCGCGCGGGAGCTGGAAGGTGTGGCCAGGACTGCCGCGAACCTGCCGCGCCGCTTCGCCTTCAAGCGCAAGTCGGGCAGGCGCGGCCTGTCGCTGATCGACGATCCGCGCGAGGCGGCGACCCTGATGATGGTCGAGATTGCACGCGCCGGCGGGGACATTTCCGTTCCCTCCCGCGAGGCCATCGAGGACATCGTCAAGGCCGAGTTCCAGCTCGGCGACGAGGATGCCCATGCGCTGATTTCCTATGCCCAGTGGGTGCTGCGCGATGCGCCGATGGCCGATGCCGTGGTGCGGCGCATGTCGAAATTCCTGATCGAGACCGACACGATCGGTCCGAAGGAAATCGTCGACCTGGACGGCATGCTTGTGGCCGTCAGCGAGGCTGATGGCCTGCCCAATGTCGACCAGCTCGGCCTCCTGCAGACCTTTCGCAACGTAACCGGCGTGCAAACCTGATCAGGCGTTGGACTGGCTTTGTGCCGGAGCCCTCATCCTGAGCGGAAACGAAGGACGAGGGCGGGCTCTTGCTTGTTTGTCTCCGAACGCAGAGGTCATAGGTTCCAATCCTCTCGGGTGCGCCAGCCTTCCGGCATGTGGGCCCTCTCCCGGCGCGAGTGCGGCCGGATTTGTCCGCATCATGCCCGGAGGCCTGAAAACTCAGCCCCACCTTATGAAATGACATTCTACGTGTCAAAATAATGACTGGAATTTTCGTGCGCTATTGATCTCCTAACGGGCGAATTATTCGCGTTGCGAGAACAAATGGCAGAATTGCATTCTTGCAGACAATACTCATGATTTGCATATCGGTATATATTATGCAAAATTTGCATACATTGCTCTATTTTAATATAAAATCGTGTGCTTTTCAAATCTTCGCAAAGTAATTCGATATCTCGGGGTAGTAAAACGGATGGAGGTTGTCTGCTCGCTTAAGGACTTGATGTCCTGACGATACCTCCTGATGGCAGCACACACGGACCAAGCTGAAATGTTGAAACATACCTGCACCACCCTTTCCATCACGGTGTGCCTGACGGCGCTCTGCAGTTCTGCAGTCGCGCAGGATGGCACATCGCTGGAAGGGTTTATCGCCGGCGGCGTCGCCAGCCGGCCGGATTTTGAAGGCTCAGACGATTATGAGCTCGCCCCTCTTGTCTCGGCAAAGATTGCTGCCGGGAGCTATGTTCTGGAAGCCTTGGGAGACGACCTGCAACTGAACGTGTCTCCCTTTGAGCGCCTGGAATTCGGGCCGGCCCTGTCTCTGCGCAGCGGGCGCGACAATGAGATCGAGAACGAAACCATCGCCCGCATGCGCGAGATCGACGATGCCGTGGAGGCCGGCGCCTTCGCGAAACTCTCCTTTCCGTCCATGCTGCGCGACGGCGACGAAGTCTCGCTGAATATCAAATGGCTCGGCGATGTGTCCGACACCTATGAAGGATCCGTCGCGACTTTCGGGATCAGCTACAATGTGCCGGTGACCCGCCGTTTCACGGTCGGCGCCTCGGCCTCAACGCATTTTGCCAGCGAGGAGTACAACCAGACCTATTTCGGGGTCGACGCCGAGAATGCGGCCCTCAGCGGCCTGGACCTCTATGAGGCCGGCTCGGGCATCAAGGATGCAGGCCTCACCCTGAGCGGCCGCTACATGCTCACCGACCGGATCGGCCTGGTCGGCTTTGCCGGCTACAAGGCCATGCTTGGCGATGCTGCAGACAGCCCGATCATCAGCCAGCAGGGCAATGACGCCCAGATCCGTGTGGGCTTCGGTCTGGGCTACCGCTTCTAGAAAAGCAGAATCCACATAACCGGCCAGGCGTGCGAAACACCGCACGCCTGGCCTTTTTTCGTTGCGGAACCCTGGTACAAGGTTCGGCGTTGCAGGACCGAAGCTGCAGCGGTATCCGCCCGGCTTTTCCGCACCCGCGAAGAGAAATTGGAGATTTTCTGCCCGATGGCCTATGGTTCGCCAGGGTTAACGGGAAAACACACCGCATGGGCCGACTGATCGCCATATCGAACCGCACCGCCACACAATCAGCCAATCGCGCCGGCGGGCTGGCCGTCGCTGTCTGGGAATCGCTGAAATCCACAGGCGGGGTCTGGGCGGGCTGGAGCGGGGAGATCTCGCCCGGCGAACCGGACGGGCCGCGCACACTCAGCGATGAGGGGGTGGAGTTCCTGCTCACCGATCTCAGCCAGGACGAGCACGACGCCTATTATCTCGGCTATGCCAATTCGGTGCTCTGGCCGGTGTTTCACTACAGGGTGGACCTTGCGACATTCGATGCCGAGGCGTTCAAGGTCTATGCTGCGGTGAACCAGCGCATCGCGGCCATGGTGGCCGGCCGCCTGGTCCCGGGCGACTCGGTCTGGGTGCACGATTATCACTTCCTCCTGATGGGCGATTCCCTGCGCCGGGCCGGCTGGACCGGGCCGATCGGCTTTTTCCTGCACATCCCGTTTCCCTCCCCGGAGATCTTCCGCGCCCTGCCAGAGCATCCGTGGATCGCGCGGGCGATGTGCGCCTTCAACGTGATCGGCTTCCAGTCCGAACAGGACCGGTCGAACTTCACCCGTTACCTGGTTGAGGAGTTTCATGGCGAGGAGCGCGGCGAGGGCGAAATCGCGGTGTTCGGGACCACGGTGAAGGCCAAGGCCTATCCCATCGGTATCGATGCGGAGGGCTTTCGCGAGGCCTCCAACAGCGAGCTGGCCCAGCAGGCCGAGGCGCGCATTGGGCGGTTTCTCGGCAATCGCCTGCTGGTGATCGGGGTCGACCGGATGGATTATTCCAAAGGCCTGCCCCAGCGCTTTGAAGCCGTCGGCGAGCTGTTCGATGTCCACCGCGAGCTTCACGGGAACGTGTCGGTGACCCAGATCGCGCCGCCCTCGCGCTCGAAGGTGGACGAATACAAGGAGCTGCGGGTCGAGCTCGACCGGCTGGCAGGCCGGATCAATGGCGATTATGGCGACCTAGACTGGATCCCGCTGCGCTATCTGGCGCGCTCCTATCAGCGCGAGGAACTGGCGGGCCTGTTCAAGATTGCCCGCGTCGGCCTGGTCACGCCGCTGCGCGACGGGATGAACCTTGTGGCGAAGGAATTCGTCATGGCGCAGGAGGAAGACGATCCCGGCGTGCTGATCCTGTCGGAATTTGCCGGCGCCGCCGAACAGCTCACCGCCGCCCTGATCGTGAACCCGCACGACCGGGCGAAACTCGCCGAAACCATCCATCTTGCCCTCACCATGTCGCTGGACGAGCGCCAGCACCGCTGGCGCAGCCTGCGCGACATCGTCGTCAGCCAGGACATCAACTGGTGGCGCAACCGCTTCCTGAAAGACCTGCACGGGCTGCAGTCCGTGTAGCGCCGGGGGTTGCTCCGCGCGGCAACCTATTCCAACAGGAAGGTCATGACGAACCTGCCTTCGCCTCCGCTGCCGCACGGCACGCTTGCGCTGTTCCTGGATTTCGACGGCACGCTGGCCGGCATTCAGGACGACCCGGAAACTGTAGCCCTGCCTGCAGGGGGCGCGGACCTGCTCGACACGCTGGCCGCCCAGCTGGATGGCGCGCTGGCCCTGGTCAGCGGGCGCGACATCCGCGATCTCACCGCCCGCACGCCACTCAGTGTGTGGCGCGCCGGCGGGCACGGACTGGAGATCTGCCGGCCGGGAGAAGCGCCGGCCGAGATCCGCGCGCTCGCCCCCGATACGCTGATGGCCGCAGTCGAGACCGTCACAACCTCCGTGCCCGGCGCGCGCATCGAGCCCAAGGGCGAGGTCATCGCCATTCATTACCGCTCTGTCCAGGAGCATGCTGAAAGTCTGGGCAAGGCGCTCACCGAAGCGATTGCTCCACATGAGAACTATTCCCTCCAGCAGGGAAAGATGGTCTTCGAAGCCAAGCCGAGCCATGCTCACAAGGGTCGGGCTCTGGCCCGGATGATGCAGCAACCGCCCTTTCTGGGCCGTGTGCCGGTCATGGTCGGGGATGACACGACCGATGAGGACGCCATGCGCGTGGCCATGGATCTGGGTGGATGGGCCGTGAAGGTCGGCCCCGGCGCCAGCGCGGCGGAGTATGGCCTGAGCGGGCCGGAGGAGGTTTGGACATGGCTTCAGGCAGCAGTGGCGTAGACTCGCTGGAACTGGGCATTATCGGCAATGGCACCGTGGCCGGCCTGGTCGATGGCGAGGGCGCCATGGTGTGGCTCTGCCTGCCGCGTTTTGATGGCGAACCGGTCTTCAACCGCCTGGTCGGCGGGGGTGGGCAGTTCCGCATCCTGCTGAACGGCCAGAGCGCCGCGCGCCAGACCTATATCCGCAATACCGCCGTGCTCGAAACCATCCTGGAAGCCGAAGATGGCTCGGCGATCCGCATCCTTGATTTCGCGCCGCGCTTCTTCGACCGCGGCCGCCAGTTCCGCCCGGCTTCGGTCGTGCGACGCATCACGCCCCTGCGCGGCATGCCGACCATCAAGGTCGAACTGAGCGCGGAAACCGGGCGCGGCGAGCGGTCCATGACGGCCCGGCGCGGGGTCTCCCATATCAGCTATCATGACGAGGAAATCGACTTCCGCATGACCACCGATGCGGCGGTGTCCTACATCATGGACGGGCGCGAGTTCGTGCTCGACCGCGAGCTGAGCTTCGTGCTCGGCCCCGACGAATCCCTGTCGGACGCGGTCGGCGTGATGGCGCAGGACTGGCTGAAGCGCACCACCGAGCAATGGCAGGACTGGTCGCGGCGGCTCGCTACCCCGCCGGAATGGCAATCGGCGGTGATCCGCGCGGCAATCACGCTGAAAATGTGCGTCTATGAGGAAACCGGCGGCATCGTCGCGGCGCTGACCACCTCGATCCCGGAACATGACGGGTCCGAACGCAACTGGGACTATCGTTTCTGCTGGCTGCGCGACGCGTATTTCACCGTCACCGCACTCAACCGCCTGTCGGCCGTCGGCACCCTGGAGCGCTATCTCGGATATCTGCGCAACACGGTCGCCCATACGCGCGGCGGGCATATCCAGCCGGTCTATGGCATCGCGCTGGAGCAGGACCTCACGGAAGACATACCCGGCTATCTGCCCGGCTATCGTGGCCTCGGCCCGGTGCGCTTCGGCAACCAGGCCGCCGAACATGTCCAGCACGATGTCTATGGCCATGTGGTGCTCGGCGCGAGCCAGGCCTTTTTCGACGACCGGCTCAGCGCCCGCGCGGGCCTTCTGGAGTTCGAGCATTTCGAACAGGTCGGCGAGCGCGCCTATGCGGTCTACAACACGCCCGATGCCGGCATCTGGGAGTATCGCGGCCGCGCGGCGGTGCATACGTCTTCCGCGATCATGTGCTGGGCGGCCTGCGACCGGCTGGCGCGCATCGCCTCGGAGCTTGGCCGGGAGGACCGCGCCAATCTTTGGACGGGCCGCGCCCACGAAATGCGCGAGAAGATCCTCAAGGAAGCCTGGAACGAGCAGCGCAACGCCTTTACCGGCGCCTTTGGCGGCGATGCGCTCGATGCCTCGGTGCTGCTGATGGCGGAGATCGGTTTCATCGACCCGATGGACCCGCGCTATGTCGCCACCGTCGACCGGATCGACGAGGAGCTGCGCGATGGCTGTCATGTCTTCCGCTACCGGATCGAGGATGATTTCGGCGCCCCGAAAACCGCCTTCACCGCCTGCACCTTCTGGCATATCGACGCGCTGTGCCGGGTCGGCCGCAAGGCACAGGCGCGGGAAATGTTCGAGCATGTGCTCGCCCACCGCACCAAACTTGGCCTCCTGTCGGAAGACATCGACACAAAGACCGGCGAACTGTGGGGCAACTTCCCACAGACCTATTCCATGGTCGGCATCATCAATGCCGCTTCGCGCCTCTCGCGCCCCTGGGACGAGATGGTCTAGGTCGGGTCAGCCCTCGAACATAAGCCTCATGGTGAACGGAGAGAACCATGGGCGGGCGGCAAGGCATAACCTGCAGCCTTGAGCGCGATCCATGTGAGGCGCAAAGCGCCAATACGGGATCAGACAAAAGCGCCTAGTCTACCGCGCGGTATTCGGCGATCTCTTCCAGCTCCCTGTCCATGGCGATGGCAACCATCAGCGCGGTCTCGACCGCGGCCAGGAACACATCGGGCTGGATATTGGCGAAATCGTCGGTCGGCTTGTGATAATCGGGATGGTCTTCCACGCCGAGATAGAGATGGGGAATGCCTTCGCGGAAGAAGGCATAATGGTCTGACTGGTTGGTCCAGTCATCCTGGTCCGGATCGCCACCATCATAGCCCATATGCAGGCCGATGGGCGCGTCCGGCGCGATCTTCTCGATCAGCGGCGCGAGCACCGGCCAGTGATGGGTGCCCGAGGCCCAGAGCCCGCCGGTTTCCCCGCGTGACATCATGTCGAAGTTGAGGTTGGCAACGATCCAGTGATCGGGAATCGGCGGGCGCTTTACGAAGGCGAGCGAACCCTTGAAGCCGCCCTCCTCGGCATCGAAAGCGACGAACAGGATGTTGTGGCGCGGCGGATGGGCAGCGAAGTATTCGGCCACGGCCAGCATGGTCGCCACGCCCGAGGCATTATCGTCTGCGCCATTGTAGATCTGCCCCTCTCGCACGCCGACATGGTCGTAATGCGCCGTGATCACCAGCGTTGCCATATCGTCGCTGCGCCCGGGCAGGTAGCCGACAAGGTTGGTGCCGGTCTTGTCCTCGGCCGGGCCGGCACCTTCCGGGCGGTTGGCAAAGTCGCTGAGGTCGAAGATGTGGCGATAGCCGCCGCCGACGGTTTCCAGGCCGATCGCCCGCATGCGCGAGACGATCAGCTCCTGCGCCCTGCGGCTGCTATCGGTGTCGGGGGCGCGGCCAAAGAGGGAATCCCGGCTCAGCTCACGGGTCATGTCGAGCACGGCCTGGCGGCTGAAACTCTCCGGATCGCTCGGGGCCGGGGCGCTTGCGCATCCGGCCAGTGCCAGACCTGCCAAGACCAGACCGAATGCTGCGCCGAGTACCTGTTTCATGAGCCGCCTCCCCAGAAGAATCTTGCCCCCTTCTCACAGGTATTCGCCCAAGAGGAAACCCCGACCTTTGGGGCCTGCGCGGACAGGGATCTGCAAATGATGATCAATCGAGTACGGACGGCCAGTTTCCATCCGCCATGGAGATGAAACCGGGGATGTCTTCCTCCCAGGTGTCCTGCACCGACTTGTTATAATTCAGATAGAGCTTGCCATCCTCGATATGCCAGAACTCGGCGTCGCCCTTGGCGGTATAGCCCTGGCTGACGGCCCAGGCGCAGTAGCCGCCATATTGCGGAGCGTATTTCACCGGGTCGGCAAGGAACATGTCGAGGTTGGCCTGGCTGGCAAAGCGGAACTCCGCGCCATTGTACTCGGTGGTGAAATCGCGGTCGCCCTTCACCGGGCGACCCTCGGTGAAATAGGCGACCGGGTCATAGCCCTCCACGGCGAGGTTGTTGAAGAGACCGGTATAGACCGGAGCCTTGTCGGCATGGGCCGCCGGCGCCACGGCGAGGGCGGGCATCAGGGCAAGGCCGGCAGCGGCGATCATCGAACGGACTTTCATGAGAGGTCAGGCTCCGAGACTGGCGAGCGCGGCGGGGCCGATTTCGGCCTCTCTCTGCTCGCGGGTGGGCAAGAAGGTGGCCACCAGGCCGCGCCCGATGGCGGCAAGCTCGTGGCGGCGGATGAAGATGAGAAAGATGGAAGTGATCCAGATGGTCACCGCGGCGGCAAACAGGCCCCCGCCATCATTGTTCGGGTCGATGCCGAGCGGGGTGAACAGGTGAAAGCTCACCGCCCCGCTCATCACCGCCAGGGCGATCAGCGCGCCCACCGCCTGCAGGCGCCGGAGAGCGGGAACGATGCCGACCACCAGCAGGGTAGAGGCGAGCAGTTCCGCACTGCCGATGACATACTGGCTGAAAAGGCCCGTCTGCGCGAACAGGCCCTCGGCGCCGAGGCTCGCGGCCCAGTTGTTGAGCAGGCCGAAGATCTGCTGGGTCTCCGGCGCATTGGTGAACTTGTAGCGCAGGCTGTCGAGAAACACGATCGCGGCGAAAACGGCGATGACGTGCGGGGCATATTGCTTGATCCGGTCCAGCATTTGTCCAGTCCCTCTTGCGGTAGGTGGTCCATGGATACCGCTTCCCGGGCTCACCTGCGAACCAATCCCGTGTGAACCCAACTCACACTTGCGTGTAGGCGCTTTACCCCCACTCCATCGAAGTTTGCGGCAAGCGACCCTATCTAACCGCTCGTGACGGCCCGCGCGGCAGGCGGGGGGCAACTGACAGGAGCGCACGGGATGGACCGTATCGACGCCATGCGCCTGTTTCTCCGCGTGGCGGATGCAGGCAGCTTTTCCAAGGCCGCAGCCGATATGGGCATCGGCCAGCCCACGGTCTCGCGCCGGATTCAGGACCTGGAACACCGCCTCGGCGCCGAACTCTTCCAGCGCACGACGCGCGCACTGAACCTGACCGAGGCCGGCCAGCGCTTTTATGAGCGCGCCGGGACCATCCTTGCCGAATTCGAGGAAGCCGAGGCCGAAGTGCGCGGGCTGGAGCATGAGCCGGTTGGCCTGTTGCGCATATCGGCGGCCAATTCCCTGGCCCGCCGGCTGATCGCGCCGCAGATCGCGACCTTCCTGGAGAAGTATCCGCATGTACGCTGCGACGTGATCTCCGAGGATTCCCTGACGGACCTGGTGGAAGAGGGCGTCGACCTCGCCTTCCGGCTCGGCAATCTCGCCGACTCCCGGCTGATGGCCAAGCGCATGGGTGAAACCCAGCGCGCGGTCTGGGCCTCGCCGGAGTTCCTGGAAAGGCATGGCGTGCCGCAGCGGCCGGAAGACCTTTCCGACCTGCCCTGCCTGATCTTCCGCCAGTCGCCGCAGGCACGCGACTGGACCCTCACGCGCGGCAAGGAAACCGTGACGGTGAAGGTGGATGGTCGGCTGCTGGCCTCGTCCGGAGAAATCCTCCTGCAAGGCGCGCTCGACGGGGTGGGTCTCTTCTATTCCACCGACTGGCTGGTCTGCGAGGAAGCCATGGGCGGGCGCCTGGTGCGCGTGCTGCCCGACTGGCAGGGCGAGCCAATGCCGGTCCACTGCGTGTGGACCTCGGGCAAGCTGCGCGGCAAGGCCAAGCTCTTCTCCGAGCACATGGCCGAGTGCCTGCGCTTCACAAAACCGATTTGCGCCGAAGCGGTCTAGCGCCCTAGCCCAGCACGCAGGCATCCAGGCCGTCGCGGCGGACCACGCCCATGCGGGCATGGATGGTGGCCGCGCGCGAGCGGACATAGGGGCCTGGCGGGTCGACGCGCCACTTGTTGGGGCTCGGCAGGACGGCGGCGAGATAAGCCGCTTCCCATTCGGTGAGATCGGTCGCGCGCTTGCCGAACCGGTTGCGGGCCGCGGCTTCCGCGCCGAACAGGCCGTCACCCCACTCGGCGACATTGAGATAGGTTTCCATCACCCGGCGCTTGCCCCAGACCGTGTCGATGGTCAGGCCCATCCAGGCATCGCCCACTTTTCTCGGCAGCCCGCCGCCATTCCAGAAGAAGACATTCTTCGCCGTCTGTTGGGAGATGGTGGAAGCTCCGCGCAGGGATTTCCCGCCCCGCCAGTCGGCCACGGCCTCGCTCATGGCATCGAGATCGACGCCATTATGCTGGCAGAAGCGCGTGTCCTCTGCGGCGATCACGGCGCGCACCAGATTGGGCGAAATGTCTTCAAGGTCTGCCGGATGATAGAGGATTGTCTCGCCCTGCAGCCCGCGCTCAGCCATCACGGCGGTGGCCGGCGGATCAATCAGGATCAGCACGCCAGCATAAATATGCAGGGCGAGCATGTATGCCGCCAGCACCTGCACCAGGCGCAGAGCCCAGGTCAGGGGGCGAAACTCGAATCGGACCTCAGGCCAGCTCAGCCGCGCCATGGTGCCACTCAGTGCGAACATTCCCGTCTTCCTCAGCGCCTTCCCGGGCGGCTCTTTCGCGTTCGAACATGTCCGCATCAAGGCGCGCGAGTGCCCAGACCGCGGCGCCCCTGACAAGGGGTTCATCATCGCTGAGTAAAGGCATGAGCACGCCTGCAAGTTCCCGCGCGCCGCTGTTTCCGATGGCGATACAGACATTGCGGACAAAGCGCGCGCGCCCTGTGCGCTTGACCGGCGAGCCGGCGAACACTTCGCGGAAGGCCGCGTCATCAAGACGGGCGAGATCGGCGAGCGCGGGCAGCGTGGTTTCAGGGCGGGCCATCAACTTGGCTTCGCGTGCGGAGACGGCGAACTTGTTCCAGGGGCAGACGGCCAGACAATCGTCGCAGCCATAGATGCGGTTGCCCATGGCGGTGCGGAACTCATGCGGGATCGGGCCCTTGTGCTCGATGGTAAGATAGGAAATGCAGCGCCGCGCATCGAGCTGATAGGGCGCGGGGAAAGCCTTTGTCGGGCAGGCGGCAAGACAAGCGCGGCACGAGCCGCAATGATCGGTTTCCGAGGCGTCAGGGGAAAGCTCCGCCGTCGTCAGCATGGCGCCGAGAAAGATCCAGTTGCCAAGGGTGCGCGAAACAAGATTGGTGTGCTTGCCCTGCCAGCCGAGCCCGGCGCGCGCAGCCAGCGGCTTTTCCATCAGCGGCGCGGTGTCGACGAATACCTTCACCTCCTCGCCGGTCTCTTCGGCAAAGGCGCGCGCAAGCTGTTTCAGGCGCGATTTCATCAGGTCGTGATAGTCCGCCCCGCGGGCATAGACCGAGATATTGCCGTGCGTTCTGTGTGCGAGATTGTCCATCGGGTCATGGCCCGGCCCGTAGGACATGGCCACCATTACCGCCGAACGGGCCTGTGGCCACATGGCCGTGGGCGCCGCGCGCCGCGCCAGCGTCTCGGCCATCCAGTCCATCTCGCCATGCCGTCCGGCATCGACAAAGGCCGCCAGCCGCTCGCCCGCCGCCCAGGGCTCATCGGCCCGCGCAATCCGGCAGGCATCGAAGCCAAGCGATGCGGCCAGGGATTTGAGATGGGATTCACGGCTCATGACCCCGTTCTACCAGATTGCGGCGGGAAGTCTGTGTGCGGCAGGTGCAATGTTTCCTCTGGCCGGATCGCGCTACAGTTGGCACGTCGTCCAGCTGGAACCGCATCTCGATGAGCGCAAGTACGCTGCTTGCCAGTGCTTGCAAGGGCATGCCGCCCCCTTCGGCAGGCGATGGACAGACGGTCATGGCGGCCGGTTCATCCGGAACATTTGAGCTTTTGGCCAAATGACAGAATTATGACAGGGTAATATACAGTATCGCCGCGTTTTCCTCGCGGCCGGGGAAACATGATGTGGCGAACACTGTTCAGTCTTGCGCTGCTGGCGCAAGTCCAAAGCCTTGCACATGGCGACGAGCCCTTCCGCCTCGAAGACGCCGTGGAGGCGCCGGACTGGCTGACGCTGACGGGCGAGACGCGGGTGCGCTATGAGAGCCTGGAGGGCCAGTTCCGTGCCGGCCGGGAAGGCAGCGACCAGCTGCTCCTTTTCCGCACGCTTTTCCTGGCCGAGGCCGATACGGGGCCGTTTTCGCTTGGCCTGGAGCTGCAGGACAGCCGGACATATCTGGCCGATGAAGGCACGCCGCTCTCCAACAGCATCGCCAATCCGCTCGATATCCTGCAGCTTTATCTGCGTGCCGACGACCTGCCGGGCCTCCTCGGCGAAGGCTCGGACAGCGAGCTGACACTCGGCCGGCAGACTGTCTCGATCGGCTCGAAGCGCCAGATCGAGCGCGCCGACTTTGCCAATGTCATCAAGAGCTATACCGGCCTGCATCTGGTCTCGGAGGCCGCGCGCGGGGATGAGCTGCATCTTGTCTATGCCGTACCGACCGGACGCTTTCCGGACCAGCGCCCGGCGCTCGATGACAATGAGCTTTCCGGCGATGAGGAACAGTGGAAGCGGCGGGTCTGGGCCGTGCATTACCGGCGTGCGGACCTGCTCGGCGCGCTGGTCCCCGGCCTCTGGGGCGAGGCCTATGTCTATGGCCTGGACGAGCGCGACACGGCGGATGTGCCGACGCCGGACCGGTCTTATGTGGCGCCGGGCGGGCGGCTCTACCGCGCGCCAAAAGCCGGCCGGTGGGATATGGACCTGGAAGTCTCGCGCCGCACCGGCACCCGCTATGGGAGCAGTTCGCTCACCGACACCCAGAGCCTGGAGGTGGAAGCCGACATGGCTTTCCTTGCACTGGGCTACACCTTCGATGCCCCGTGGCAGCCGCGCATCGCCTATGAGCATTACTATGCCAGCGGCGACGAGGACCCCGGCGACCTGCGCTATGACCAGCACGAGCGCCTGTTCGGCTCGCGCCGGTCGGATCTCAACAACACCTCGATCCACGGTCCGCTCACGCCGGCCAATCTGAATGCCCCCGGCTTCCGGATAGAAGTAAAGCCGAATGACCGCTGGGATGGCCGGTTCTATTACCACGCCGCCTTCCTGGCCTCCGACACTGACAGCTGGGTGATCGCCCGCCGGCGTGACCCGACCGGCCAGTCGGGCGATTTCATCGGCCACACGCTGGACGGGCGGGCGCGCTACTGGGTCGTGCCGGACAGTCTGCGGTTTGAGATCGGCGCCTCGGCGCTGATCTATGGCGAGTTCGCGAAAGACGTGCCCGATGGGCCGGAGAGCGACGGCACGCTGTTCGGCTATCTCCAGCTGACCTTCAGCTACTGAAAGCGGGCTGGCTCAGCTGGCCGGGATGGCGTCCCAGTCATTGCCGTTTTCAGAGATGCTGCCATCCATGGTGATGACGCGCGAGGAGCGCGGACGGAAATACATCTTCCGCACCAGCTCGATGTTTTCCAGGCTGAAGGCGGTAGAGATCGCCGAGGAGTAGTGAAACCGCGCATCGGTGCGGATCACCGTGTCGCCGGCATAACCGAGCCCGGCTGCGTCCGATGCGGAGACCGGGATGGGCGTGGCCGTGTTCGGTTTGGTGCGCTGCCACAGGATCTTGGGCGTGCCGGTAGAGTCAAAACCGATACTGGTGACGGTGATGGTCAGGTTGTTCCCAACGGGAATGGGCTGCATCATCTTGTCGGCCGCGCCGTAGATATCGCCGATATCGGCGGTCGTGAGAACCGATGTGCGCGAAGCCAGGTCACCAGCCTGGCTGGCATAACGGTGGAATTTCTCCACGCCCTGATAGCGCAGGGTCAGTTCCACCAAGGTGATCATCATCACAGCGAGGATCGGCGCGATGAAGGCGAACTCGACAGCGGCAATGCCGCGCCTGTTCCCTGCAATGGATGCTGCACGATGGCAGCGAAGCTCGTTCGGTTTCATCGCCTGTCCCCACACTTTGCAAAGGTGTATCAGGCGAGACTTGCAGGTAAATGAAACGGGCCGGGTAATTTAGATTTCAATCCACGCGAACCCGTTCACCACGACGCGCGAGCGGCCAATGGCAACGGCTATTTGCCCTGCATCTGTTCCACGCGGGCGAAGATCTCCTCCTCGCGCATCACATCGTAGAGTTCGATCTGGGCCATGATGCGGTCATAGGCGAGGCCGTATTCCTCCTCGCTGATGGCGCTGCGCTGGGCCTTGATGATGTTGCGGTAGGCCCGGATCGCGTTGCGCTCGATCTCCCAGGCGGTGTCGTACATGTCGAGCGCGATGAGGACACGCGAATACATCGCGCGGTCGGCAGAAGGCGCGCGTTCGCGCTCAGCCCTGATCTCCCGGGTGATGTCGGCCTGCAGCGCGGGCCCGGTCTCCACCAGCGCCTCATACTCCGCGATCAGCGTGTCGATGCGCGCGGCGACGGCGGCCTTATCCTCCGCCGACAGGCCAAGCAGGTCGGCAAGGTCGTAGCGGTCGATCTCCACGAAGAGCGAATTGGAGTAGATCAGGCTTTCCAGCACGACGGACTGGGGGTGGCCGAATGACAGCGATGCGAGGTCGTTGCGCAGGGACCGTTCCATGAACCCGACCACCGCCTCGGTGCGGCGGAACAACAGGACGGGGATGTTCTCCAGATCCGCATCCGGATCGAGCGCCATAGTGGCGAAGGCATCGATGGAGGACAGCGCCAGGACTTCCATGGACTCCACAAGCTCGGGAATCTCCGCGAGGGACTCTTCCATGCGGGCGGTGGAAATGCTCCGAAGTTTCGGGGCCTCGGGCAGGGCACGCCACATGTCCAGCGCTTCCTGGGCGGCCGCGCGCGCCTGCAGCCCAAGATCGACAAAGGCCGCGCGGGCTTCCTCCTGGGTGATATAGCCTTCGGTATAGTCGTAGAATGTGATCTCGGCCTCATTCATCGGGGTAATGATCTCGTAACACTGGTCGTTCACGGGCTTGAAGGTCATCACCCAGCCGACAAAGGCATCCATTTCCGCCTGATTGGCCGATTGCGCTGTGGCAGAACGCGGCGCGCCAGCCGCCATTACCAGGGCCAAAAGCAGCCCCGGTATCAATTTCCGAAATCCCATTGTGCCCCCCCGATCAGAAATCCAGGTTGGTATAATGACCCGCCGGGCGGGTCCCTTCAATGCGGTCGGCGAGAATATCGCGGAAGCTGGGGCGGGATTTCATGCGGGCATACCAGGCACGCAGGTCCGGCACGGTGGCCCAGTCGAGATCGCCGAAATAATCGAGGCTTGAGAGATGCGCGGCGACGGAGAAATCGGCGAGCGTCAGATGGCGCCCGGCGATATAACTGCGCGTTTCCGCCAGCGCATTGAGAAAGGTCAGCCGCCCGCGCAGGGCATGGGCGCCCTTGCGCAGCGCGCCTGAGTCCGGCTGGCGGTCGCGGCGCACCCACTGAGTGATGCGCTCGGCGAGCAGATTGTCATTGACCACCTGGAAGCTGTCCTCGCACCAGCGCCAGAGCCGGCGCGTCTCGGCCGCGTCCTGATGGCTCGCCGGGATGAGGCGCGGGGCGGGATAGGCGCTTTCCAGATACTCCAGCAGGGCGTGGCTGCCGAGCAGGACGATGCGGCCTTCCCCGGACGTGTCGAGGAAGACCGGCGGCGCCGCGCCCGGGCCGAACCGTTCCATGTCCGGGTGAACGACCCAGGGCCGGGTCTCCACGGTTTCAAACGCCACGCGTTTTTCCGCCAGCACGAGACGGGCTGTGCGCCCGATCGGGTCCAGTGGCCAATGATAGAACCGTTTCATACTGCCCGCTCCAGAACCGGTGGTGCTTTCACGTGACGCAGAACTGTCACAGATTTCAGGGAATCGGTCGCGCTCCGCTTTCCTTCCCCGAGAACGTCACTAGTGTGGCGCACAAGCGTAAACAAAACCACCGGGGCTGGCAGATGGAATCGATTGTTGGGTTTATCCAGAATGTGGCTGGGCTGATCTGGGGCGGAACCTGGGGTGACACGGTTGTCTTCCCCTTCCAGATCGGGCCACTGGCAATCTTCCTCCTGGGCACGGGCCTGTTCATGATGATCCGGCTGGGCGCGCGGCCGATCCGCCGCTTCGTGCCGGCCCTGATCGAGGTCTGGCAGGGCCGCAAGGCGCAAGGTCAGGATGGCGCGATCACGCCCTGGCAGGCGCTGTCGACAGCGCTGTCGGGCCAGGTCGGCACCGGGAACCTCGCCGGGGTGGCGACCGCCATCACGCTTGGCGGGCCGGGCGCGATCTTCTGGATGTGGGTCACCGCCCTCTTCGGCATGGCGCTGGCTTTCTCGGAAAGCTCGCTGGCCCTGAAATACCGCGAAACCGACGAATATGGCCGGATCAATGGCGGCCCGATGTATTACATCAAGAACGGCCTCGGGAAGAAATGGGGCTGGCTGGCGGTGATCTTCTGCCTCGGCACCATCTTCTCGGCCATGGCCACGGGATCAATGATCCAGGCCAACTCCATCACGGAGGCGGCGCTGGAAACCGGCTCGCATATGGGCCTCACCATTCCGCCGATCATTATCGGCCTGATTATCGCCGGGCTCGTCTTTGCCGTGATCATCGGCGGCATCAAGTCGATCGGCAGTGTCGCCGGCAAGGTGGTTCCCGTGATGGCGGGCCTCTATGTTCTGGTCGCGCTGATCGTCCTGCTGATCAATGCCGACAAGGTGCCCGGCGCCTTCATGCAGATCATCGCGTCCGCCTTCGGGTGGAGCGAGGCACTCGGCGGTGTGGCCGGCTATGGCATGATGCAGGCGGTGCGCTTCGGCATCGCCCGGGGCCTTTTCTCCAACGAGGCCGGACAGGGTTCGGCGCCCATCGCCCACGCTGCCGCGCAGACCAGGAACCCGGTGATGCAGGGCGAGATCGCCATGATCGGGGTGTTCATCGACACGATCGTGATCTGCACCATGACCGCCCTGGTCATCCTCACCGTGCAGGGGGATTTCAAGAAATCGCCGGCGCTGATGGCAGCTCACGCCTGCGAGGATGCCGGCGTGGCCCTGCCCGGTGAGCTGACCGTGGATGACCTCTTCCCAAGCGCCTATACGGACGGGCGTGACCAGATCATCGCCGAGAACGGCGCGCTGGCATCGACCTATCTGGCTTCGTGCGCCGAGGCCGGTGTGGAGATCTCCGATGTTGCCATGGCCTCGGCCAGCGACCCGGCCGTGCTGATCGACGTCAACCATGCCTGGGAGACCGATGCCAACTCGGCCGCCGTCACCACGCGCGCCTATGCCGCCGCCTTCCCGGGCGGGCAGTGGATCGTGCCGATTGCGCTCTTCTTCTTTGCCTTCACCACCATCATCGGCTGGTCGTATTATGGCGAACAGGCCGTGACCTATCTGATCGGCGAATGGGCGACCCATCCGTTCCGCTTCCTGTGGGTGATCGTGGTCTTCGCAGGCGCCATGGCGACGGGCTATACTGACACGCTCTGGCTGTTCGGGGATATCGCCAACGCGTCCATGGCCTTCCCGAACCTGATCGCCATCCTGGCACTATCGGGGGTCGTGGTGGCCATGCACAAGGCCGGCGACGATCCCGGCCATGCCCATCCGGTGCATGATTACAGCCACCTTGAGGACGAGGATGAAACGCCGCCGGGCGAGTAGGCCCTCTTGATCTGAACATAAGCCTCATGGAGAGCGGAGACGAACCATGGGGCGCTACGGGGAAAGGCTTGGTGCATATCGCTATGCTCCATGCACCCTACGGGAGCTGGCGAGCAGCAAGCAGCCCTGAGCGCGATCCATGTGAGGGCATAAGCCCGATACGGGATCAAACTAGAATGAGCCCGCCCTCGCCCTTCGTCTCCGCTCAGGATGAGGGCTCAGGCCAGGCGCGATTGCTCAGCCTAATCCGACAGGCTGTCATAGATCCCGGCGGCCTCGACATGGGTCGCGCCGGTCAGGCGGGACGGCATGAGCTGCATCGGGTCTTCGTCACGGCGCTTTTCGAACTCATAGATCAGCACATGCAGCTTGTGGGCGGGTGTGTAGCGCTCTTCGGCCATCCCTTCAGACAGCGTCTGTGCGTCGGCATCGGCCAGCATCTGATCGAGTTCCTCACGCGTGGGCGGCGGGGCAAGGCTGTCGGCCTCATAGGCTTGCGTCGTCGCGACGAAGACGATCTGGCGGTAATAGCCCGGCGGCGCGCCGATCAGCTGGCGGATGAACCCGCCCAGCGACCAGGGCTCGTCATCGCTTGGCGGCTCGAAGCGCGCGGCACCAGCGAGCGGATGGCCCTCATCGTCGATCTGTTCCATGCGCGTGACCAGCGCAAAGCCGGAACAGTCCACCGCCTGATAGCCGAACTCGACATAACCGGCATCCACCAGCGCGGCCTCCAGCCGGCGCGCCACGGTGCCGACCGTCTGGTCTGCCTCGGGGATGCCGAGCAGGAGCAGCCCGCGCGGGATGGAGACTTTCGTTGAGGGCTCCGGCGGCGGCCAGTCGAACACCGACATCTCGCCGATATCGCAGGTTTCACGCACCGGGGCGGCGGTTTCCATGCCCTTGTCGTCGGTTTCAGGCGGCGTGGGATAGTAGACCGGCTCCTCGGTGCCCGGGTTTGTCGGCGTCGGCTGGGCGATCGGGGCATCCGTCTCGCAGCTTGCCAGCGCCAGCGCACTCGCGCCGATCAGGAACAGGCAGAACAGGCTATTGCGGCGCATCTCGCTCCCCTTACTCGAACACTTCGGGAGCCGTTGTTTACCAAGCCGGGCGCGCGATGAACACCGCCCAAGCACGGCTTGCGACGCTTAAGTACGCGCCAACCGGTCAAAGTCCCGGCGCAGCTGGGCTTCCTCGTCGGTGACGATGGTTTCCACCGCTTCCAGGCGGCGCTTCAGGCCCTCGATCTGGGCGTGGGAGGCGTCGAGTTCCGCCTTCAGCCGGGCAACCTCATTGCTGGCCTCGCGCGCGTTGACGCCATCGCGAGACCGCCGCCGGGACGAACAGGCCCCGCCCTTGGCAAAGAGCATCCACATGGCAAAGCCAAACAGCGGCCAGAGAATCCACGGCTCCATCTTTAAAATCCTTCCTCGCAATTTATTGAATTACGATATGGGACTGCGCGGCAATCTGTCAATGGCAGGCGGCCTAATCCCCATCCATCCGAAGCGCCGCGACAAACGCCTCCTGCGGGATTTCCACCTTGCCGAATTGGCGCATGCGTTTCTTGCCGGCGGCCTGTTTGTCGAGCAGTTTGCGTTTGCGGGTCGCGTCGCCGCCATAGCATTTCGCGGTGACGTCCTTGCGCAGGGCCGAGATGGTTTCGCGCGCGATGACCTTGCCGCCAATCGCCGCCTGGACGGGGATCTTGAACATCTGGCGGGGGATAAGCTCCTTCAGCCGCTCGCACATCTGCCGGCCTCGGCCCTCGGCCCGGTCGCGGTGGACCAGCATGGCGAGCGCGTCGACCGGCTCGTCATTGACGAGGATATTCATCTTCACGAGATTTTCCGCCCGGTGGCCGATAATCTCATAGTCGAAGCTCGCATAGCCGCGCGAGATGGATTTCAGCCGGTCATAGAAGTCGAACACGACCTCATTGAGCGGCAGCTCATAGACCACCATGGCGCGCCCGCCGACATAGGAAAGTTCTTTCTGGATGCCGCGCCGGTCCTGGCAGAGCTTCAGGATCGCGCCGAGATATTCGTCCGGCGTGTAGATCGTCGCCTTGATCCAGGGCTCGCGGATTTCGGAGATCTTCACTACGTCCGGCATGTCGGCCGGATTGTGCAGCTGCATCTCCGTGCCGTCGGTCATGGTGAGTTCGTAGACCACGCTGGGCGCGGTCGCGATGAGATCCAGATCGAACTCGCGGGACAGGCGCTCCTGGATGATTTCAAGGTGCAACAGGCCGAGGAACCCGCAGCGGAAACCCATGCCGAGGGCCGCGCTGGTCTCCATCTCCCAGGTAAAGCTCGCATCATTGAGGCGCAGCTTGCCCATGGCCGCGCGCAGATCGTCGAAATCGCCCGCATCGACCGGGAAGAGCCCGCAGAACACCACCGGCACAACATCCTTGTAGCCCGGCAGGGGCTTGTCGGTCTGGCGTTTTTCCTCGGTGATCGTGTCGCCGATGGCGGTGTCGGCCACCTCCTTGATCGAGGCGGTGATAAAGCCGACCTCGCCGGGGCCGAGCTCGTCCACATCTGTGGGTTTGGGACTGAACACGCCGACCTTGTCGATCTCATAGGTCGCGCCGGTGCGCATCATGCGCACTTTCTGCTTCTTCTTCAGAACGCCATCGATGACGCGCACGATCACGACGACGCCGAGATAGGGGTCGTAATAAGCGTCCACCAGAGAGGCCTTGAGCGGCTTTTCGCGCTCGCCCTCGGGCGGAGCGGGCAGGCGCGTGACCACAGCTTCCAGCACATCCTCGATACCGAGCCCGGTCTTGGCGCTGATTTCCACTGCGTCGGACGCATCGAGCCCGATAATGTCCTCGATCTGCTCCTTCACGCGGTCCACGTCTGCAGCGGGGAGATCGATCTTGTTGAGCACCGGCACGATCTCATGATCCTGGTCGATGGCCTGGTAGACATTGGCGAGCGTCTGGGCCTCCACGCCCTGGCTCGCATCCACCACCAGGAGCGAGCCTTCGCAGGCGGCCAGACAGCGGGAGACCTCATAGGAAAAGTCAACATGGCCGGGCGTGTCCATCAGGTTGAGGATATACTCCTCGCCATCCTGGGCGGTGTATTTCAGGCGCACGGTCTGCGCCTTGATGGTGATGCCGCGCTCCTTCTCGATATCCATGGAATCGAGCACCTGCTCGCGCATCTCGCGCTCGGTGAGCCCGCCCGTCTTCTGGATCAGGCGGTCGGCGAGCGTGGATTTCCCATGGTCGATATGGGCGATGATGGAGAAGTTACGGATATGGTCGCGTGCGGTCATCTGCGGGATATAGCGGCGCTTTGGGGCAACGGGAAGGAGGATTGCGCGGCAAGCGGCAGTTGGGGCGCTGGCGGCCGATCGGTGCTCAATCCCCGAGCCCTCATCCTGAGCGGAGACGAAGGACGAGGGCGGGCTCTCCTTGTTTGATCCCCGCTTCGAGTTGGCGCCCTTCGCGATGGATCGCGCTCAGGGCTGCTGGCTGTTCTTCGCTTCACGCCCCATGGTTCGTCTCCGCTCACCATGAGGCTAAGAGCAAGGCGAAACTCAGCTCCCTGAAATTCCACACCCCGCGCAAACCCGCGCCCAAGGAATGTCATGTTTGCTGGCTATGGTTTGGCCAGACACGCAATCCGGGGGACGATCATGCTGAAATATCTGCTCGTGGCGATGGCGGTGCTTTGTGCGCCGGCGGCGTATGGGGATGAGTTTTGGCCAGGGATAGATTTTGAGTGCGACCCGGAAACAAACTACTTCTACTTTGGTTATACTGGCTTCTTGAACATGTCGCCAGACGAAGCAGAGGGAACTGACATTCCATCCAATCGTGCTTTCAAAGCTGAAGAATGGACAGGGCATCGTGAAATCTTGACGCCGGGCCAAGGCCTCACAATAGAACTGATTGATGGTCCGATTCATCTCAGGCATTGGGCTTCACGTGAAGAAAATGCCGAACTGGCGACATGTGTCGTCAACAACCAACCGGTTGCTCAAAGCGGACAGGCGAGTACGCCGCTCGTATTCGAGGCTCGCCGTATCGGCCGACGAATTTTCACAGGGCGAGGTGACTGTGGCGCTTGGTATTATGGGGGACTGGAGATTCTCCTGAATGGCCAATCTGTTCAGAAATGGCCTAGCGAGCGCGAAGTCTGCATGTCGCGACAATCCTGGAGCCGTCTTCATAGTATTGAATTTGCCCAGGACGATGGCTTTAGCATTTGCCAAAGAACGCTGAAAGAATCGCCTCCGATCGACGGATCGAATTCGGTGCCAGTCCAAGAATATGAACTCACCTGCGACACCACCACTCCCGATTTCCCCGCCGCGCCGCCGGCTGACTAGCCACCTAACTGCACCTTAAGGTTCGCGCCGTCGTGAGGCTGTTAGATTGCCGCGCTAATGACAAGATCCCGGCGCAGATGCGCGGGGGCAGGCTCTGGAACGGAGAGACATGGTCATGCGCGCAAGCTGGTGGATACCCCTGATCGCGGGGCTGGTCGTGGCCTGTTCGCCCACCGGCGGCGTGGCCGAGCCGGAAGCGGCGGCGAACGAGCCGATGAGCGCTAGCAATCCCCCGCTGATCATCGCCCATCGCGGCGCCTCGGGGCTTTATCCCGAACACACGCTGGAGGCGTATGGTGCCGCGATAGACATGGGCGCCGATTTCATCGAGACGGACCTTGTGATGACCAGGGACGGCGTGCTGGTCGCGCGCCATGACCGCTATCTGTCCGATTCCACCGATGTCGCCGACCATCCCGAATTCGCCGACCGCCGGGTGATCAAACCGGTCGGCGGCTCACCGATGGAAGACTGGTTTGTCGAGGACTTCACCCTTGCCGAGCTGAAATCCCTGCGCGCGCGCCAGGCCTTTACCGGGCGCAGCGCGGAGTATGACGACATGTTCGCCATCCCGACCTTTACCGAAATCCTCGGCCTGGTGGCGATCTCGAATTCCTCCGGCCAGCGCGTGGGGGTTTATCCGGAGCTGAAATCCCCGGAGGTTTATGCCGGGCTCGGCATGGACATGCCCGGCGCCGTGCTCGCGGCCATCGAGGCGGCAGGCCTGAAGGAGGTCGGCGCGCCGGTCTATCTCCAGAGCTTCCATCCCGGCACGCTGCGCGCGCTGTCCGGCCAGACCGACTGGCCGCTGATCCAGCTCCTGCCGGCGAGCGGCGGGGAACGGCTCAGCCCCGATGAGATCGCGACCTATGCGGCCGGGATCGGCCCATGGAAAGAGATCATGGTGCAATTCCGCGGCGGGCCACAGGCCTATGTCGACCTGGCCCATTCCGCCGGGCTGGAGGTGCATCCCTACACCTATCGCGCCGACGATGTCGCGCCGGGCTTCGAGACGTTCGAGGGAGAGCTGACGGCCACGTTCGGTCTCGGCGTGGACGCCATCTTCACCGACCACCCGGGCAAGGCCTTGGCGGTGCGCGACGGCGAGTAGGCTTGCCGCCGGCTGTGTCAGGCGCGAGGAGCCGTTCTAGCTGCTGATCGCCTGTTCGTCGGTTTCGCCGGTGCGGATGCGCAGCACGCTGTCCAGGCCGGTGACGAAGACCTTCCCGTCGCCGATCGTGCCGGTATTCGCGGCTTTCGCAATCGCTTCGACGACGCGCTCCACATCGCCGGCGGCGCAGGCGATTTCCACCTTCACCTTCGGCAACAGGCGCACTTCGTATTCCGCACCACGGTAGACTTCGGTCTTGCCCTGCTGGCGGCCATAGCCGCGTACTTCCGATACAGTCAGTCCGGCAGCACCCGTCTCCGTCAGCGCGTCAATCACCGCATCAAGGCGGCTCGGTTTGAAAACGGCTGTGACAAGTTTCATCTCGTTTTCCCTTCCATCTTAACCCACTCCACACCTTAGCGTGGTGTCGGTTTGCGGTCTCGTCAATGAAATTGAGCCCGGAATTATTGCAGTTTACCATCTTCTGCCTGTCTTTGAGGCATGTCTGCGACCGGTGCACCGGACTTTACGGTTGAAAGGGCGGGCGCGACCGCCCCGCCACCGGGTTCAATATAAAGCCTTTTTACCGCTTCCACGAGCACGACCCCGCCAAATCCCGGAGCGACCAGGCGTCCGGCGCGTTCCCAGCCGTGAACGCCCGCCGTGACTAAAGAAATCGGCAGGGGCGGCATGAAAAGGGCGTTGGTGCTGGCGGTGACCTGAAAGGCGCAGTCGCTCAAGAGGCCCGAAAGCTGGCGCAGGGTCCAGGGCCGGCCGTGCCCGAAAGGTGTGCGCTCGGCGCGCGCCCACAGGCCCCGGCGGTTGGCTGCGGCCACCACGATACGCCCTTCCGGCGCCATGACGCGCCAAAGCTCGCGGCAGACCGCGCGCGGGTTTTCCGCCTCCTCCAGGGCATGCAGCAGCACCGCGCGGTCGAACACGCCATCGGCAAAGGGCAACCGCGCTTCGGGGGCGTTCACGGTGCAGTTGCCCCGCCCCGCGCCATCCCAGCGCACGCGGCCCGAGGCATCGGGAAACACTGCCGCCAGAGCTTTTGCCTCACCGGCAAACTCTTCCATCAGCGGCAGGGGATAGCCGAGGCCGAGCAGGCTGAGCCTGTCGGCGCCCTGCCACAGGTCGGCAATTCGGCCCGACAGCGCCGAGGCGGCCGCCCGGCCGAGGGCGCTTGAGTAAAAGCGCTCAATGCTGACACTGTCCTGGCGCATGGCCCTGCCTTATGTTCCTGGCTTAGATATGGCGGTCACAGTCCTATATGGAGGGATATTATGCTGAAGATTCACCAATTTCCCTGTCTCAGTGACAATTACGGCTATCTCGCCCACGACCCGGCCAGCGGCGAGACCGCAGCGATCGACACCCCCGATGCCGACAAATATCTCGCCGAAGCCGAGGCGCAGGGCTGGACCATCACACAGATCTGGAACACCCACTGGCATCCCGACCATGCCGGGGGCAACCTGAAGATCAAGGCGGCGACCGGCGCGGCCATCATCGGCCCGAAAGGCGAGGCGGAGAAGATCCCCGGTCTCGACCGTGAGGTCGGCGGCGGCGACACGGTCTCGCTCGGCGATCTGACCGCCCATGTGATCGACGTGCCCGGCCACACGCTTGGCCATATCGCCTATCACATCCCCACCGAGAAAACCGCCTTTGTCGGCGACGCGGTCTTTGCGCTCGGCTGCGGGCGGGTGTTCGAGGGCACAATGGCGATGATGTGGGAGAGCATGAAGCGGGTGAAGGCCCTGCCGGCCGACACCCTGCTCTACTGCGCGCATGAATATACTGAGGCCAATGCCCGCTTTGCCAAGACCATCGAGACGGAGAATGCTGCCCTGGCCGACTATGTCGCCGAGGTGAATGCCCGGCGCGCGAAGGGCGAACGCACCGTCCCCATGCCGCTGGCGCGCGAGCTTGCCACCAACCCCTTCCTGCGCGCGGATGTGCCGGAACTGCAGGCCGCCATGGGCCATGCCGGCGACGCGGTGGCGACCTTTGCCGAGATCCGCGGGCGAAAAGACCGCTTTTGATGGCGATTTCCGGCGATCTCGGCGCGAATGAAGTAATCCGCCTGCTCGGCATGCGGCCCCATCCCGAGGGCGGGCACTATGTCGAGACCTTCCGCTCTGCCGCGCCGGAAGGCATGCGCGCGGCAATGACGGCGATCTATTATCTGCTCCAGGCCGACGAGGTCTCCGCCTGGCACCGGGTGGATGCCGACGAGGCCTGGTTCTGGCATGCCGGCGGCCCGCTGGCGCTCACCCTGTCGCCGCCCGATGGCCAGGGCGCAAGGCCGGTCCAGCTCGGCCCGGACCTGCGTGCCGGGCAGGCCCTGCATGCGGTGGTGCCGGCCCATCACTGGCAGACAGCGGAAACGCTCGGCGCATGGACGCTGGTCTCGTGCACGGTGGCGCCGGGGTTTGAGTTTGCCGGGTTTGAGATGGCCCCAGGGGACTGGCGGCCGGAGGTCTGAAAGCGGCTTAGCCAAAGCCCCCCGCGACTTGATCACGGGGCCCATCACCGAAAGATCGTGCCGGGAACGTCCGTCACGAGCTGGACCCCGTGGTCGAGCCACGGGGAGTCGGTTCTGTGGAGTTCAAGGCGACTGCCCCGCCCCGTTCAGCATCTCCCGCGCGGCCCCGTCGCACTGCCAGGCGACATCTGCTTCGCGTTCCAGCCGATCGGAGCCGCCCGTGCCCGGCGGCGCGCCGGGACGCAGCGGGCTTGTCCGCCCGCGTCCGGCCCGCGCCAGCCAGAGCGCCATGCGCCGCACCGCCGGGGCGGGGTCGTCTGCGAGCGCCGAGAGCGCGGCGAGCCGGGCAGCAAGGCCTTGCGTGGAATGGGCGATGGGCTCGGTGGCCCAGTCCGGTGCCGCCTCGCAGGGTGCGGGAAAACTCAGCTCCGGCAAGGGATCGAACAGCGCGAATCCGGGAGTTTTTGGTGCGTTTGACGCGGTATTCGTAGATCTGGCCCTGTTGACCCGGCGCGCTCCCGGCTCCACCGACACACCGCCCGCCAGCACCACCAGCATCCGCCGCGCCGCCCCTTCCGCCCGCCGCAGCTCACCAAACGCCCGCGCCCAGACCGCCCCCGGCAGCCAGCCCCGCCCCGCCAGCACGCAAAGCCGCGCCAGCGTGGCCGAGACCAGCCGCCAGCCAAGCTCAAGGGCAGAGTGCGTTCTCGCATCCATGCGGGAAAGCTTCGCATGGCCGGGAATTGGGTCGGATAGGGCCAACCGCGTAGGGTGCATGGAGCGAAGCGATATGCACCGGTGCAGGGCGCGCGATGGTGCATATCGGCCTTGTGGCCTCCATGCACCCTACGGGGGAGCTGAACATCCCCGCTTGCACCACCCCGCCACATGCGCGAGACGGGGCGCGAAGCAGCCCGCGCGGAGCCCCCCATGAGCGAGACTTTCAAGCTGGGCTGGGAGGAATGGCTGGCCCTGCCGGGGCTTGGCCTGCCGGCGATCAAGGCCAAGGTGGATACCGGCGCGCGCACCTCTGCGCTGCATGCCGCCGCGATCGAACCTTTCGGCCCGGCCGACGCCCCCCAGGTCCGTTTCCTGATCCACCCCAATCCCGATGACCCGAGCCTGGAGGTCACCTGCTCGGCCCCGGTGGTCGACCGGCGCAATGTGACGAGCTCCAATGGCGAGACCGAGCTGCGCTATGTCATCGCCGCGGAAATCGAGATGGGCGAGCGGCGCTGGCCGGTGGAGGTCACCCTCACCAATCGCGAGACCATGTCCTATCGCATGCTGCTCGGGCGTACCGCGATCGAGGGCGACATGGTGGTCGACCCCAACCAGTCCTTCGCCCAGCCGCGCCGCAGCTTCGATCTCTACAAGGGCATGCCGAAACGACGCCCGGTCAAACGCCCCCTGCGCATCGCCTTGCTCACCCGCGAGCCCGGAAACTATTCAAGCCAGCGCATTGCCGAGGCCGCCGTGGCGCGCGGCCATGTGGTCGAGATGATCAACACCTCACGCTGCTATATGCGCATCGATTCCACCTCCAGCGAGGTCCATTATGACGGCGAGGTGCTGCCCCATTATGATGCCGTGATCCCGCGCATCGGGGCTTCCGTGACGGCCTATGGCACCGCCGTTTTGCGCCAGTTCGCCAATACCGGGGCCTATTGCCTGAACTCGCCCTGGGCGATTTCGGCCTCGCGCGACAAGCTGCTCGCCCACCAGATTCTCGCCGCCGCCAAGATCGGCATGCCGACCACCGCCTTTGCCAATTCTCCCAAGGATACCAAGGACCTGGTGGCGCTGGCCGGCAGTGTCCCGGTGGTGGTGAAGCTGCTGGAATCCACGCAAGGGCGCGGGGTCGTGCTGGCCGAGACGAAGAAAGCCGCCGAAAGCCTGGTCGACGCCTTCCGGGGGCTGGATGCGAACTTCCTGGTGCAGGAATTCATTGCCGAGGCGGCGGGCGCCGATACGCGCTGTTTCGTGATCGGCGGGAAAGTGGTCGGCGCGATGAAGCGCCAGGCCGCGGCCGGCGAATTCCGCTCAAACCTCCATCGCGGCGGCACGGCGGTGGCGGCGAAACTGACGCGGGAAGAGCGCGATGTCGCCCGCCGCGCCGCACGCGAGCTTGGCCTCGCCGTGGCCGGCGTCGATATCCTGCGCAGCGAAAACGGCCCCCGCGTGCTGGAGGTCAACTCCTCCCCCGGCCTTGAGGGCATCGAGACCGCCACAGGCAAGGACATCGCCACGCCTATGATCGAATATCTCGAAGGGCGGGTTCGGACGCTTTCGCGGAGTAGGGAGGGGTAGGCATCACACTCACGGTAAGGTATAGTAGGATGGAAGAGGATAGATTATCCAAGGAAAAATCTCCCATGCCAATGGTCAAGAAGAGCATCACGGTGACGGACCAGCAGGCGGCCTGGATTCAGGGCCAGATCGCGTCGGGTCATTATGGCAATGACAGCGAAGTAATCCGCGAGGCGCTGCGCGAGAAACAGTTGCGCATGGCCGAACTGGAGGCCTTGCGGGCGCGGCTCATGGAGGCCGAAACGCGCGGTTTCACTGAACAGACGCCAGAGGACATCCGCGCGGAACTGAAAGCCCAGCTCAAGGGCGATGGCGCGCTATAGCCTGAAGATCAGCCTTCCGGCGCGGGAGGATTTGCGCGAACTCTATCGCGACGGATTCCTGCGCTGGGGCGAGGCCCAGGCCGACCGCTATTATGACGGTCTGCTCGCGCATTTCGATGTGCTGTGTGAAAATCCCATGCTGTTCCGCGAGGTCGATGAGATCCGGGAAGGCTATCGCCGCAGCGTGTGCGGCGTCCACGCCATCTATTATCGCGTTCAGTAGGATGCCGTGGAAATCATGGCGGTTGTGAAGCACCAGGATATAGTGCGGCGGCTGTAGGGTGCATGGAGCGAAGCGATATGCACCGATGTAGCATCTGCGGGATGGTGCATATCGGCCTTATGGCCTCCATGCACCCTACGGGCGAAGCGACGTGTGTTTGCTTGCGGCAAAACTAGGTGTGTATAGTGCCAGCCGATATTGGTGAGGTTGCATTGTGGGTGATTTCGAAGACGTTTTCGGTGCCGACGCTGACACGGACAAGATCATCGACGCCTATAATCGAGAATATGTACGCGCCTCACCAATCGAGAAAGCACGCTGGTTCGGAGAACCTGATCCTGACAAATTGCAAAAAGCAATTGAGCAGGAAGAATTCGATGATTGGTCGAAAAAGATGAATCGCGCAGGCTATGTGCGCAAGGCATCATTTAATACGTATCAAGAACTCGACACTTGGATGCGGAACCAAAAAGGAAGCGATATTGTAAGCAGACGCACACATTTTGGGTTCGTCGCATTTGTAAAGCGAGAAACGAAAAAGTAGGTGGGTTAAGGCGTAACCGATACCAAGGATGTTTTCGCGGATGGATGGCAGCTATCGCTCCGCTCACCCCGCCCGGCTCTCGCTTTCCGCGTCCCCCACTGGCCCCAGCGCCTCGGCGACTTCCGCCGCGAGCCGGCGCGCGACCGCGCCCTTGTCCATGCGGGGCCATGTCTCGACGCCGGTCTCGCGGACGAGGGCGATTTCATTTTCCGCGCCGCCCATGACGTCGCCGGAGACGTCGTTGGCGACGATCCAGTCACAGCCCTTGCGGGCGAGCTTGGCTTTGGCGTGTTCCTCCAGGTCGTGGGTTTCGGCGGCGAAGCCGATGACGAGGCCGGGGCGGTGTTTGCGCTTTTTCGAGATGGTGGCGAGGATGTCGGGGTTTTCCGCGAGGTTGAGCGTCGGCGGGGTGTCTTTCGCGCTGGTTTTCAGTTTCAGCTTGCGCGCCGCGGAGGTGGCCGGGCGCCAGTCGGCGACTGCGGCGACCGAGATGAACACATCCGCCGGCAGGGCGGCTTCCACCGCTTTCAACATGTCGCGCGCGGTTTCCACATCGACACGCGTCACGCCCGGCGGGGTGGCGAGCGCGACCGGGCCGGAGACCAGCGTCACGTCTGCGCCGAGGGCGGCCAGCGCGCCGGCAATGGCATAGCCCTGCTTGCCGGAGGAATGGTTGGAGAGATAGCGCACCGGGTCGAGTGGTTCGCGCGTCGGCCCGGCGGTGAGGAGCACATGGCGCCCGGCGAGCGGCTTTTCGGTGGGCACGCCGGTGAGCGCGGCTTCCACCGCATCGGCGATGACCGGCACTTCGGGCAGGCGCCCGGGCCCGAACTCGCCGCAGGCCATGGCGCCCTCATCGGGCTCCATCACGGTGACGCCATCCGCGCGTAGCTGGGCGACATTGCGCTGCACGGCGGCATGGGTCCACATGCGCACATTCATCGCCGGGACCATCAGCACCGGCTTGTCGGTGGCGAGCAGCGCGGTTGTGGCAAGATCGGTCGCGAGCCCGCCCGCTGCCTTGCCGATCAGGTCCGCCGTGGCCGGGCAGACCACGACGAGATCGGCCGAGCGCGACAGCTCGATATGGCCCATCTCGGCCTCGTCGGTGAGGTCGAAAAGATCGGTGAAAACCTTCTCGCCGGAAAGCGCCGAGACCGAAAGCGGCGTGACGAATTCCGCGCCGGCCTTTGTGACAATGCAGCGGCTTGCGATGCCGCGCTTTGACAGCGTGCGGATCAGCTCAAGGGATTTATAGGCCGCGATGCCGCCGCCAATGATGAGCAGGATGGACTTGCCGGTCATGACCGCTCCGAAACTTCGTGTTCAGTCCTTCAACCACGAAATCGTTGCGAATTCGAAGACAAACAAGTGCAATTGGTGACTAAAAGCCGCCCGGTGCGCCCAGAACATAAGGATTTGTGCCGTAATAGCCGTCATCATGGCTGCGCGGGGAGCCGAGCACATAAGGGCTGGTGCCCAGGCGGCGCTCGCGCAGTTCGACATTCGTGGTAACGCGCACCTGCACCCGTGACGGCTGGTAGGCGATGCGTGGTGCGGCGGTTTGGGCCGGCGTTGCCGTGCAGCCTGAGGTCGTGCCGCGATGCATGCGCACGCCGCCCTCGGTGCTGGTGGCGATGGTGGACTGGCAGGCCGTGCCGGCGCCATGGCGGATAATATTGGGCTGCGGACCGCCGGCAAGCACGTCGGCATTGGCCGCGCCGGCAGTGAGGCAAAGGGCGGTGGCGGCGATCAGCGTGCGGATCATGGTGGGCTCCCGGAAGTTCTTTCAAGGTTTCCGAAATCCTAACGCGCCCGCCCTGGCCCTGCGAGCGCATTCCCCTCTGGCGCGGCAGAGCGCCAGGGGAATTCACCGCTGGCAGTTCCCGCAATAGAAGCTGGAGCGCCCCGATTGCACGATCCGCTTTACCGTCGCCCCACAGGCCGGGCAGGGCGCGCCTTCGCGGTCATAGACGCGGAACGTGTGCTGGAAATAGCCGAGCTCGCCATTGGCGGCGGCGAAATCCTTCAGCGAGGAGCCGCCTGCCTCGATGGCCTCGGCAATCACGGCATTGATCTCGGCGGCGAGGCGTTCCGCGCGCGCCGGGCCGATGCTGGCGGCGATGCGGCGCGGGGAGATCCCGGCGCGGAAGAGGGCCTCGCAGACATAGATATTGCCGAGCCCGGCGATGAGTTTCTGGTCCAGAAGCGCGGCCTTGATCGGGGTTTTCTTCCCTTTCAGCGCGGCCAGCAGATAATCGGCATGGAAGCTGTTGCTCAGCGGCTCCGGCCCGAGATGGGCAAGGCGCGGATAGGCGGCGAAATCCGCGGTCGGCCACAGCTCCATGAAGCCGAACCGGCGCGGGTCGTTATAGGTGATGAGGCCGCCGCCATCTGTGTGGAAGACGACATGGTCATGGGCGGGATGGGTGCCGGTTTCCTGATGGAACAGGCCGAGCCGGGCATCCTCCACGGTGAACCGGCCCGACATGCCGAGATGCATCACCAGCGTCTCGCCGGTGGAGAGGTCCGCTGCCAGGAATTTCGCCTTCCGCCCCAGCCGCAGCACCTCCGCGCCGGTCACGCGTTCGGCAAATCCCGGTGCGAAGGGAAAGCGCAGATCCTTCCGCCGCACCTCCGCGCGTGCAATGGTGCGGCCCTCTAGCGCAGGGGCAAGTCCACGTCGAACTGTTTCAACTTCGGGTAATTCGGGCATGACACGCGCATATATTGCGTTAAGTCACAAAACACTATGGTTGGGTCCATGACTGATACCACAGCGAAAGAAGAGACGGTCTCCTTCGGCTTCGAGGAGATTGCCGCCGGGGAGAAGGAAGGCCGCGTGCACGGCGTCTTCGCCTCGGTCGCCTCGCGCTACGACCTGATGAACGATCTCATGTCGGCGGGTGTCCATCGCCTCTGGAAGCATGACACCATGGCACGGGTGAACCCGCAGCCGGGCGAGCGCCTGCTCGATGTCGCCGGCGGGACGGGCGACCTCGCCAAGGCCTTTCTCGACCGCGCCGACCGGGCCGGCAAGCGCCGCGTGGGTGCGCCGGAGGCCACGGCGGTGGTGTGCGACATCAATGAGGACATGCTGGCGGCCGGCAAGGCGCGCAAGGAGATGGCGCCCTATGGCGAGCGGCTCGCCTGGGTGTGCGGCAATGCCGAGGCCCTGCCCTTTGCCGACAGGAGCTTCGATGCCCTCACCATCGCTTTCGGCATCCGCAATGTGACGCACAGGGACAAGGCGCTCTCTGAGTTCCACCGCGTGCTGAAACCCGCCGGGCGCCTGGCTGTGCTGGAATTCTCGCACATGACCGCACCGGTCCTGCAAGCCGCCTATGACACTTACAGTTTCAATGTGATCCCGCGCCTCGGTTCGCTCGTGGCGGGCGACAGGGAGAGCTATCAGTATCTGGTGGAATCCATTCGCCGTTTCCCGAAGCAGGCCGACTTCCAGGCTGAAGTGGAGGTCGCCGGCTTCCGCAATGTCTCAGTGACGAATTTCTCCGGCGGTATCGCCGCGCTGCATTTCGGCTGGAAGGTCTAGGGCGTTGGCGGGACCGGTTGGTGATACCTGGCGCCTGTTGCGCGCCGGCGTGGCGCTGACCCGCCACGATGTGATCCTGCCGGGCGAATACCAGACACGCCTGCCTCTGCCGGTGCGGATCATGGGGCGCGTTCTGCGCCTCTTCGGAGGCGGCGCAAAGGGCCGGCCGGGCGAACGGCTCGCCACCGCGCTGGAAAAGCTCGGGCCGGCCTATATCAAGCTCGGCCAGTTCCTCGCCACGCGGCCGGACGTATTCGGCGTGGAGACGACGCAGGATCTTTCGCGCCTGAAGGACAAGCTGCCGCCCTTCAGGGAGGGCCAGGCGCGCAAGGCGCTGGAGGCGGAATTCGGCGAGGCCGAGGCCGCCGCCCTCTTCCCGGATCTCTCCGCGCCCGTCGCGGCAGCTTCCCTCGCCCAGGTCCACCGGATGGAGACCGAGGACGGCATGCGCGCGGTGAAGATCCTGCGCCCGAAGATCGAGAAGAAGATCGACAATGCGCTCAGCGCCATGCTGCGCGCCGCGCGCACCGTGGAGCGCACCAGCGTGGAAAGCCGCCGCCTGGAGCCGGTGGCGTTCACGCAGACCATCGCCAAGGCCATGCAGCGCGAGCTGGACCTGCGCCTTGAAGCCGGCGGCGTGGACGAAATGCGCGAGATCAGCGCCGAGACGGGCCATTTCATTGTGCCCGGCGTCGACTGGGACCGTACTGGCCAGCGCGTGCTGACCATGGACTGGCTCGATGGCGTGCCGCTGACAGACCCCGCCGCACTGGCCGTGCCGGGCGTCAATCGCGTGGAGCTCGCCAACAAGGTCACGCGCGGCTTCCTCACCCATGCGATCCATCATGGCGTTTTCCATGCCGACATGCATGAGGGCAATATGATGGTGCTGCCCGGCGGCAAGCTGGGCCTTCTGGATTTCGGCATTATCGGACGGATCGAGGAGGAGGAACGGCGTTTCCTCGCCGAGATCCTCTGGGGCTTTATCCGGCGCGACTATACCCGCGTGGCCGAAGTGCATTTCGAGGCCGGCTATGTGCCCGCCGACCAGTCTGTCGGCGAGTTTGCCCAGGCGCTGCGTTCGGTTGGCGAGCCGATCCATGGCAAGAATGCCGAGGAGGTCTCCATGGGCCGCCTCCTGCTGCAATTGCTCGACTATACCCACCAGTTCGGCATGCATCTGCGCCCCGAACTCGTCCTGTTGCAGAAGACCATGGTGCAGGTCGAGGGCGTCGCGCGCGGCATCGACCCCGCCCACGATATCTGGAAGGCCGCCGAGCCCATCGTGGAAGGCTGGGTGAAGAGCCAGTTCGGCCCGGCTGGCGCGGCGAAGTTGGCCGCGCGCAATGCCCGCGAGGTGGCCGACCGGCTGAAACGCCTGCCGGCCGTCATGGACAAGGTCGAGGCTTATCTTGATGCACATACAACCCCGCCACCGCCCGCACCGAAACAACGCTTCGCGCCCTGGTGGGGCTGGCTCCTGATCCTGCTGGTGGCGGGCGCATTCGTGATCGCGGAAACGGCGATTTTGCTGGAGTAGGTATATCAAACCTGGTGCAGCTTAATCCTCCCCCTTTTGCGGGGGAGGATTACGGGTCTCGGGACCATGGTTCGACTTCGCTCACCATGAGGCTGAGGGCAGATCAGGCCGCCGGCGCACTGCCGGGCAGGCCTTGCTCCTTGGCCATGCGCTGCATCGCCTTCTGCAGTTTCTCGAAGGCGCGAACCTCGATCTGGCGGATGCGTTCGCGGCTGACACTGTAGACCTGGCTGAGCTCTTCGAGCGTTTTCGGCTCGTCGCTCAGGCGCCGCTCGGTGAGGATATGGCGCTCGCGCTCGTTCAGGTCAGACATTGCCTCGGTCAGGAGTTCCATGCGGGCATCGAATTGCTGGCGGTCGGCGAAGGCGGCGGCGTGACCCTGCTCCTCATCGGCCAGCCAGTCCTGCCATTCCATGTCGCCATCCTTGCCCATGGGCACGTTCAGCGAGGCATCCGATGCGCTCATCCGGCCATTCATGGAGATGACGTCTTTCTCCGACACGTTCAGGCGCGTGGCGATCTCGGTGACCTGATCGGGTTTCAGGTCGCCGTCTTCCAGCGCGGCGATCTCGCCCTTGATGCGGCGCAGATTGAAGAAGAGCTTCTTCTGGGCCGCCGTGGTGCCGAGCTTCACAAGGCTCCAGCTGCGCAGGATATATTCCTGGATCGCGGCGCGGATCCACCACATGGCATAGGTCGCCAGGCGGAAGCCCTTGTCGGGATCGAATTTCTTGACCGCCTGCATCAGGCCGACATTGCCCTCGGAGATGACCTCGGCCATGGGCAGGCCATAGCCGCGATAGCCCATGGCGATCTTGGCCACGAGGCGCAGGTGAGAGGTGACCATCTTTTCGGCCGCCTCGGAATCCTCATTCTGTTGCCAGGCCTTGGCCAGCATGAATTCCTCGCCCTTTTCGAGCATCGGGAATTTGCGGATTTCACTGAGATAGCGGCTCAGACCCTGCTCCGGGCTCAGGGCGAGCGCACGGGCGGAAGTGTTTCCTTCAGCCATGACAAATACCTCCTTGTCTCGCACACACCGGCCCGCAGGGCGGCCCCGGGTGCGCCGGCTTGTTCCGGGATGTTTCTAGCCCCGTCCCACGGCAGCTCCCATCCCCATTCCGCGCATAAGATTTATCACGCGGAGCTAGGATATAGGTTCCTTGTCCCGGCGAAAAAGAGGCAAAATCGGGGCAGGGCGATCAGAATTGCGTGATTTTGGCGGCCTTGAAGAAGCCGTCGAGTAGTTCCTTGCCGGCATTCAGCTTGCCGACCGCCCTGGACACCGACTTGAACGCCTTGGCGGCATATTTCTGGGTGTCCTGCTCGAAACGCTCGCCGAGAATATCGACCTTGAGCTTCTTGCGGCGCTTGGAGGCATTCTCCGAATTGGCCGCCGCCCAGACGAGATATGTCTTCGCCACATCCTCCTTGAAGAGCGGCAGGAGGGTGGGTTCGAGTTCGGCGAGAGGCTTGAAATCGCCGCTGGCCTTCGGGCTCGACATGAACTCGCACCATTCGGCGACGAAGGGCGTGCGCTCGCGCAGCCACTGGCCAGGCGTGGGATCGCTCAGCATCTGCTGGAACTGGGCCGCCAGCGAGAAATCGGCCGCGGAGGGACGGCCGCCGAAGATAAAGAGGGTTTCCTTCAGGTGGGCATTCAGGAGCTCGGCAAAGCTCTGGAAGCTCTTCTGCAGGATCTCGCCATTCGACCCGCCGGCGCCGACCAGCGGCAGGCGGCCGGACATGCGGTCGGCGATCTTTTCCGCTTCCTCAGCGCGCGCGGCCGGCGGATTGCCGGCAAAGAGCTGTTCGAGCAGGCGCTGGGCGGCGGCCTCGCGATCGGGAGACTGGCCCCAGCGGGCATTGAACATGGCCTTGTTCAGCCACTCGTCGCCATAATCCTCCAGGATCAGCGCCAGCGCGGCGCAGGCCGGATCATCGGGCACGGTGGAGGGGTCGGGATGGTCGGCCTCAAGGCTCGCCAGCATTGCGGTGGAGTCCTGGCGCGCGACCTTTTCCGGCGAGATCAGGAGCGGCACTGTCGGCACGGCGGCCAGCGCGCGGAAGTCCGCCTCGGTTGCAACCGAGCGCGAGACCCAGTCGAAATCCACCCCCTTATAGCGCAGGACGGCGCGCACTTTTTCCGAGTAGGGCGAGGTTTCCGCGCCATACAGGCGATAATCAGCCATTTTGGAGGTCCTTTTGATCTTTCGGCACATCTAGACCGGTCATCCTGCTTCGCCAAGCCAATAGCGCCTGTGCCCCTTGCGCGCATCTTGCACGGCAGATTAGGTACGCCACGATTCGGCACCAGGAAGGGACAGATAACGCATGACGGGGACCGTGCTTGTAACCGGAGGTGCCGGCTATGTCGGCAGCCATTGCTGCAAGGCGTTTCGCGACGCCGGCTGGGAGGTCGTCGTCTTCGACAATCTCTCGCGCGGATGGCGTGATCTCGTGCAGTTCGGAGACCTGATCGAGGGCGACATCAATGACCGCGCCGCGCTCGACAGGGCCATGGCCGAGGTCAAGCCGGACGCCGTCGCCCACTTCGCCGCCTATGGCTATGTCGGCGAGAGCGTCTCCAATCCCGGCATGTATTATCGCAACAACACCATGGGCACGATGACCCTGCTCGATGCGATGATGGCCGCCGGCGTGGACAAGCTGATCTTTTCCTCCACCTGCGCGACCTATGGCATTCCCGACAAGGTGCCGATGACCGAGGAGACCCCGCAAAGCCCGATCAACCCCTATGGCTGGTCGAAGCTGTTCGTGGAGAAGATCCTCGATGATTACGGCCATGCTTATGGCCTGCGCTCGGTGAAGCTGCGCTATTTCAACGCCGCCGGCGCCGATTTCGACGCCGAGGTGGGCGAGCGCCACGAGCCGGAAACCCATCTTATCCCGCTCGCCATCCAGGGCCAGCTCAAGGACGGCTTCGCGCTGACCGTGTTCGGCGATGATTTCGACACGCGCGACGGCACCTGCGTGCGCGACTATATCCATGTCATGGACCTGGCCGACGCCCACAAGCGCGCGCTCGACTATCTCCAGGCCGGCGGTGAGAGCAATGTCTTCAATCTCGGCACTGGAACCGGCACCACGGTGATGGAAATCGTCGAGGCGGTGGAGCGCGTCTCGGGCTCTTCGGTGGAACGCTCGATCGGCCCGCGCCGCGCCGGCGACCCGCCTGCCCTCGTCGCCTCGGCCGACAAGGCGCGCGATGTTCTCGGCTGGGTGCCGCAGCATTCCGATATCGACACCATCATCCGCACGGCGTGGAACTGGCACCAGAAGGAAGCCAACCGCCCCCTCGTTAAGGGGCTTTAACACCCCGGGGCTTCGACTTTCCGCTTTCATGGGGCTATGAGCGGCAGGTCACTCTCCGTTCAAGCGAGTCTTCCATGACGGCCCCCCGTACTATCATCGCCTATTCCGACAAGCTGTTCACACCATCCGAAAGCTTCATCCCGCGCGGCTACTCTGCCTTTGAGCGCCTCCGGCCGGTCTATTTCGGCCATGACCTGAAAGGCCCGGTGCCCGAGGGCGCGGAAACGGTGGTGATGGGCCCGCTGCATGGCCCCGGCGGAGAGTCGGCCTTCAAGCAGCTCGGCACGATTTCCGCGGCGCTGGAAGCGAAAATCCGCGAGCTGAACCCGGTGGCGATCCATGCCAGCTTCGGCAAGTCCGGCGCTTATGCCCTGCCGCTCGCCCGCAAGCTCGGCCTGCCGCTGGCGGTCGCCTATTATGGCGGGGACGCCACCAAGACGACCAATACCAAGGACAGCTTCATCCGCGTCTATAATCGCCGCCGCGCCGCGCTCTGGGCCGAAGCGGACCTGATCCTGCCCTGCTCAGACTTCATCCGCCGGGAACTCGCCGCCAAGGGCGCGCCGGAAGAGAAGATGGTGGTCCACCACAACACCGCCGATCCGAACCGGTTCCAGCCGGGCGAGAAGGAGAAGATCATCCTCTTCGCCGGCCGCTGGACCGAGAAGAAGGGCATCGACACACTGATCGGCGCGCTGGCGAAACTCGGGGCCCAGCTGGAAGGCTGGCGCGTGCGCCTGCTCGGCGATGGCGAGCTGAAAGAGGGGCTGGTGGCGGATCTGGAAGCGGCGGGCGTCACCGCCGAACTGCCCGGCTGGATCCCCGCCGACGAGATGCCGAACCATTTCGCCGAGGCGATGATCGCCTGCGTGCCGTCAAAGCGCGCGGCCTCTGGCGACGCAGAGGGCCTGCCGCTGGTCTGTGTCGAGGCCATGCTCTGCGAATGCGCGCTGGCGGCCACCCATCATGCCGGCATCCCGGAATGCGTGAAGGATGGCGAGACCGGCTATCTCGTCGATGAAGGCGATGTCGAAGCGCTGGCAGACCGGCTCGGCCGCATGATCAAGGATGTCGAGGCGACGCGCGCCATGGGCAAGGCGGGGCGCGCCCTTGCGCTGTCGGACTTCAACCTCGTGAACCAGTCAAAACGGCTGGAGGCGCATTTGCTGCGCATCGCGGGGGAGCGGGGGACGGTTTAGAGGGCGTAGGCTACGTGAGGAATAACTGACAGCTATTCGCCGATTGCAGTCATTAGTTAGCAACCGAGCTCACTGTGAGCATCTCTTTCAAACTGGCTATTGAAACTTCCGCCGCTTGAACGCACGCAGGTCGGCTGTTGATAGCTTAAACCACTCGCCATTGGCTCGCCGATCCGAAAATCGCCCGTGCCAATAGGTTTCAATGCCGGATGGATCGTCGGTGCGGATTGCATGAACCAATGTCACTTCTTCTGGCATCGCGATAGTGATCTGCTTGATCCTTCTCTCGACGTTATCGCTACGGCCGATCTTATAATGCTCGCCCGACTTGAGCAGATAGACGTAGCCTTCAACATCGTTCTCAATTGGAGTTTCCGTTCGACGGGCTAAAGGTATGAGGGCGACAACGTCAGCGAAATCCTCACTTGCAGCCGCCCAATTTCTTGCAGTACTTCGAAGCTGTTCCATTCCACCAAAGTGATTATAGAAGGTAGAAATAGCCGGAAATTCTTCCCATTTCTGAGCAAAGATCGAGAGTTCAGCTTTGGTTGGTGCTTTTCTTAACTGCCTTGCTGCTTCGCAATACCGTCTGAGCAAAAGCTCTGTCGAGTACTTTTCCTGAATTGCGTTGGGTTGGAATCCGGCTTCTTTCAGGGCGTCGCCCCATCGAGCCCAGATCTTCCCCTTCCAAGCACTATCAGAAATTCCAGATGCCGCTTTAAACGTCCGAAGTCCCGGAGGCGACCCACCATTTTCCGCCGCAACACGCTTTATTTCGGCAAGGATATGTTCTCTCATGAGACAACCTTCATTGGGCGTTGGGGCCGAGTCAACGCGCACGTGTATGGAAATCTATAACGGCAGCTTTTGGGCACTGCGGTCAGGCCGCAGTGAAACGGAATGTGGCCTTCCGCGCGCCCCACCAGTAAACCCTCCCCATGCCCTTCTCCGTCTCCGTTCTCACCCTTTTCCCGGACGCCTTTCCCGGCGTTCTCGGCGTCTCGATCCTGGAGCGGGCGCGCCTAGCTGGGATTTGGTCACTTGAGACACTGGACATTCGGGATTTTTCACATCATAAGCACCGATCCGTTGACGACACGCCCTTTGGGGGTGGCGCCGGCATGGTGCTTCGTCCCGATGTGGCAGCGGCAGCGGTAAGTGGTACGCCCCGCGGGGAACGGCCACTGATCTATCCGAGCCCGAGGGGCAAGCCGCTCACCCAGGCCCGCGTGCGAGAGATCGCCAGCGGACCGGGGGTGATTTTGTTTTGCGGCCGCTTTGAGGGATTGGACCAGCGGGCCATCGAGGCCTGCGGCATGGAAGAGGTCTCGCTGGGCGACTTTGTGCTCGCCGGCGGCGAGATCGCAGCCCAGGCCCTCATCGAGGCCTGTGTGCGCCTTCTTCCAGGGGTCGCGGGCAACGAAGCCTCGCTGGAAGAGGAGAGTTTCGAGACGGGCCTGCTCGAATATCCTCACTATACGCGGCCACGCGTATGGGAGGGTCGGGAGGTCCCGGAGGTGCTGACGTCAGGCGACCATGGAAGGGTTGCCGAGTGGCGGCGCGCCGAGAGCGAGAAGATCACGCGCGAGAGGCGGCCCGACCTCCTCGAGCGCACAGACATTGAAGAGCCCAAGCGTCCGGAGACTGGCGATGAACGTGATTGAAACCCTTGAAGCCGAAGAGGCGGCCCGCCTCCACGCCGACAAATCCCTGCCGGAGTTTTCCCCCGGCGACACCCTGTCTGTGAATGTGCGCATCAAGGAAGGCGACCGCGAGCGTATCCAGCGCTTCGAAGGCGTGTGCATCGCGCGCAAGGGCGGCGGCCTGAACGAGACCTTCACCGTCCGCAAGATCTCCTTCGGCGAAGGCGTCGAGCGCGTTTTCCCGGTCTACTCGCCGAACGTCGAGAGCATCGAGGTCAAGCGCAAGGGCCGCGTGCGCCGCGCCAAGCTCTATTATCTGCGCGACCGCCGCGGCAAGTCCGCCCGGATCGCCGAGCGGACCTCCGGTCACGGCATCGAGCAGGTCGAGATCGCCGTCTCCAAGACCGACCGCAAGCGCCAGCGCGTGGCCGACAAGGCCGCCCGCAAGGAGGCTGCTGCCAAGGAGCGCGAAGCCCTCGCAAAAGCCAAAGCCGAGGAAGAAGCCGCAGCGGCGGCGGCTGCCGAAGCTGAAGCGGCTGCCGCCGAAGCCGAAGGTGGCGCCGAGGAATAGTCCCTCGCCACTTCAAGGAACAAGGATCCCCGCGCGCCAGACCGGTTCGCGGGGATTTTTTTGCGTTCAGCGCCCAGTTTTCGCCGGGTTGGAGGTTCAATTTCGCGACAAGTTCAGGCATGGAACGTGGCGGGGCTAATCAATAGCGACGGGGCGGGTGACATGATCCATCGCCGAGCGGGGATTCTTAGGCTGTGCATATTGGCCGGGCTGGCCGCGTGCAGCCCCCGTCCGTCGAGCCAGGAACAGCTGATCGAGATCTGCCGGCCGGCTGGCATGGAAGCGGCGACATTAAGAATAGGCGAGATGGAAGTGCCCCATGACCGCATGGTCGCGCGCCTGCATCATGTCGAGATCACCGAGGAATACGGCATCTCGATCCGCCTGGCCGAACAATATGCCTATCAGCTGGCGCAGATGACGCGGGAAAACCTCAATCAAAGCCTGCCCCTGGCGGTGGGCGAGGATGTCATCGCAGAGCCGGTGATCCAGACGCCGATCCTGGACGGGCGCATCCTGATCGCGGGCAATTTCACCCGCCGCGAGGCTGCAGACATCGTCGCGCGCCTGTCGGTGCCCTGCCCGCCGGAGTCCGGCAGCGGTTCATGACTGGCAATCGGGGCCCGTTTGCGTCATATAGCGCGCGATGACGACAGAGACCTCCGCGCCTGAAAAGAAGCGCCTCTACATCAAGACCTATGGTTGCCAGATGAACGTGTACGACTCCGAGCGTATGCGCGATGTGCTGGCCCCGCTCGGCTATGCCCCCTCCGATACCCCGGAGGAGGCTGACCTTGTCGTGCTCAACACCTGCCATATCCGCGAGAAGGCGACCGAGAAGGTCTATTCCGAGCTTGGCAAGATCAAGAAGATGAAAGAGGCGGCCGGCGGGCGGATGACCATCGCCGTGGCCGGCTGTGTCGCCCAGGCCGAGGGTGCGGAGATCATGCGCCGCCAGCCGGCGGTCGACCTGGTGCTTGGGCCGCAGGCCTATCACAAGCTGCCGGAAATGGTGGCCCGCGCCTCGCGCGCGGTGGGCGACCGGCTGGAGACCGAGTTCGACACGCTGGAAAAATTCGATGCGCTTCCCAAGACCCGCGAAGTGGATGGCCCCAGCGCCTTTCTCAGCGTGCAGGAAGGTTGCGACAAGTTCTGCACCTTCTGCGTCGTGCCGTACACGCGCGGGGCTGAGGTATCCCGCACCGTAGACGACATCACGCTGGAGGCTCGCGCGCTGGCGGCTCAGGGCGTGCGCGAAATCACGCTGCTCGGCCAGAACGTCAACGCCTGGCATGGCGCCGCGCCGAGCCTGGAAGGCGGCGCGGAATGGAGCCTCGGCGCGCTCTGCCGGCATATCGCGAAGATCGGCGGGGTGGAGCGTATCCGCTACACCACCAGCCATCCGCGCGACATGGACGCCGACCTGATCGCTGCCCATGGCGATACGCCCGCCATGATGCCCTATCTGCACCTGCCGGTGCAGTCCGGCTCGGACGCGATCCTGAAGGCCATGAACCGTGGCCACACGGCAGAACATTATCTCAAGATCATCGGTGAGGTGCGCGCCGCGCGCCCCGATATCGCGCTGGCGTCTGACTTCATTGTCGGCTTCCCCGGCGAGCGCGACCAGGATTTCGAGGATACGATGGAGCTGGTGCGCGCGGTGGGCTACGCCTCGGCCTATTCCTTCAAATATTCCCCGCGTCCCGGCACACCGGCTGCCGACATGTTCGGCCAGGTGCCCGAGGATGTGAAGGATGAGCGTCTCCAGCGCCTGCAGGCCCTGATCCGCGACCAGCAGACCGCGTTCAACGCCTCGAAGGTGGGTGAGACACTGCCTGTGCTTGTCACCGGCAAGGGCCGGCTTGAGGGCCAGCTGCATGGCCGCTCGCCCTATCTCCAGGCGGTGCATTTCGACGGGCCGGAGCATCTGATGAACCAGGTCGTCGACGTGGAAATTGTCGGCGCCAGCCTCAATTCCCTGACCGGGCAGCTCCCTGCCCGCGCGGAGGCCGCCGCTTGAGCCTGAAGCCCCGCAAGCCGCAAACTCCGGACGCGCCCGTCAGCCGCTTTTACGACGTGCCCTCCGCTGATCGGCTCCAGGCCCTGTGCGGCCCCCATCACAAATTCCTCCAGCGCATGGAATCCCAGCTGGAAGAGTATGGCGTGCGCCTTGAGAGCCAGGGCGGCGGCATCATGATCTTTGGCACCGCCGAGGGCGTCTCCATCGCCGAGGCCGCCCTTGCAGATTTCGAGCGCCGCCTGCGCGAGGGCGCTTCGCCGACCGAAATGGAGCTGGACGGCGCCGTGGCCGCAGCCTCCACGCCAGCGGGCGATTTTTCCAGCCTGAAGGGCCTGAAACGCCCGGTGACACCGCAAACGCCCGGCCAATCCTCCTATCTCTCTGCGCTGACCAAGGCCGAAAACGGGCTCTGCTTCGGCGTCGGCCCCGCCGGTACGGGCAAGACCTATCTGGCCGTCGCGGTCGGTGTGGCCGAACTCCAGGCCGGCCTGCGCGAGCGTCTGATCGTGACGCGCCCAGCGGTGGAAGCGGGTGAAAAACTCGGCTTCCTGCCCGGCACGCTGGAGGAGAAGGTCGACCCCTATATGCTGCCGATCTGGGACTCGCTGCGCGAACTGATGGGCCAGGAGCAGATGGAGCGGCGGATCACACGCGGCGAGATCGAGGTCGCCCCGCTCGCCTTCATGCGCGGGCGGACGCTGAAAAAGGCCTTCGTTATTGTCGACGAGGCGCAGAACACCTCCATCGCGCAGATGAAGATGGTGCTGACGCGCCTCGGGCGGAACTCGCGCATGGTGGTGACCGGGGATATCGGCCAGGTAGACCTGCCCAAATCCCAGCCTTCGGGCCTGATCCATGCGCTCGATATTCTCGGCGATGTGGAAGGCGTGTCGATCTCGCGGTTGACCCCGCGCGACGTGGTGCGCCATGCCCTCGTTTCCCGCATCATCGATGCCTATGCCGCTGACGGTCAGGCATGAGCGCACCGAGCGTCGATATCCGCATTGAGGATGAGGCCTGGTCGGTGCTTGCCGAGCCGGAAGCGCTGGCCGCGTGCGCGCTGGAAGTGGGTGCGGCCGAGGCAGGCCACACCACCGGCGGCGAAGTGGCCATCCTGCTCACCAGCGACGGCGTGATGCAGGCGCTCAACCGCGACTGGCGCGGCAAGGACAAGCCCACAGACGTGCTTTCCTTTCCCGCCGATGCCATGGATCACGGATTCCTCGGCGATCTCGCCCTGGGCTACGGTATCTGCGCGCGCGATGCCGAATCACTCGGCCGCGATTTCGGCGCGCATATCGCCCATCTCGTCATTCACGGCTTCCTGCATCTTCTTGGCCATGACCATGAAACTGAAGCAGACGCGACAGTGATGGAGGGGCTGGAGACCAAAGCGCTTGCCAGACTGGGCCTTCCTGACCCATATTCGACAGCGATCTGAAACGATGGCAATGACCGATTCCGACCCTCCCGGTACAAGTGACGCCAGCCGAAGTCGGCTGGGGCGCCTCTTCGCGTTCGGACGCCGCTCTGCCGAGCCCGCCGAGACGCCCCCCAGCCTGAACGGGCACACCGCACATCCCTCGCAAATGCGTCTGCGCATCGCCGAGTTCGAACAGGCGGTCGTCTCCGATGTGATGATCCCGCGCGCCGACATCGTGGCGCTGGATGTCTCCACCCCGCTCGGCGAGACGCTGCATATCTTCGCCGAGGAGGCCCATTCCCGCCTGCCGGTCTATCGCGAAAGCCTTGATGAGCCGGTGGGTTTTGTACACATCAAGGATGTGGTCAGCGAGCTGGCCAGTGGCCGGCCGCACGAGGACCGTGTGCTCGACAGGATCAAGCGCGACATCCTCTTCGTGCCGCCCTCCATGCCGCTTGCAAACCTGATGATCAAGATGCAGGCTTCGCGCATCCATCTCGCCCTCGTGGTCGACGAGTATGGCGGCACGGACGGCCTTGTCTCGCTGGAAGACCTGATGGAAGAGATCGTCGGCAATATCGAGGATGAGCATGACGAGGATGCCCCCAAGATCGTACGCCGCAGCCGCAATGTGATCGAGGCCGATGCTCGCATGGAAGTCGACGACTTCCAGGAAGCGACCGGGCTCGACCTGACACTGCCGGGCGTCGAATACGAGGTCGACACGCTGGGCGGCATCGCCTTCGCGCTGGCCGGGCGCATTCCTCTGCGCGGGGAAGTATTGCGTCATCCGTCAGGGGTTGAGATCGAGATCATGGACGGCGATACCCGCCGTATTCGCCGCCTGCGCCTGCGGGCCTCACCTCCAGTGCTCCAGCAGAGTTCCGACGCCAGTTGATGACTTCAGACACACGAAGCCATGGAGTGACCCTGCTTGGTCCCCTCCATGAGACCCTTGCGCGCGCCACCGGCTGGAAGGCGGTGTTCTTTGCCGCCCTGCTGGGGGCCTTTGCGGGCCTGGCCTTCGCGCCTTTCAACCTGACGCTGGCCCTCGCCATCGCCCTGATCGGGCTGGTCTGGATGATCGATGGCGCGCGCGGGCAACAGCGCTGGGGCCGGGCGATCTTCGCGCGCGGCTGGGCCTTCGGTTTCGGACATTTCCTCATTTCCATGCACTGGACCGCCGCGCCCTTTCTCGTCGAACCGGAAAAGCATGCGATCTTCCTGTGGATGCCGCTCATACTCCTGCCGGGCGGCATGGCCATCATCTGGGGCGCAGCCATGTCCATGGCCGGGGCCTTCTGGTCGGCCTCGCCCTCGCGGATCTTCATCTTCACGCTCTTCTTCGCCATGGCCGAATGGGTGCGCGGCAACCTGTTCGGCGGCTTTCCCTGGAACCTTGCCGGCACGAGCTGGGTACCGGGCGGCGCAATCTCGCAGGCCGCCAGCCTCGGCGGGATCTACTGGCTGACCGTGATCACCCTCTTTGTCTGTTCGGCGGGCGCGGCCCTGGTCGACACGCGAGAGGCGCGCAGCCTGGCCATGCGGTTCATGCCGCTTCTGGTGGCGATTGGCTGCCTCGCGGGCCTTTGGGGCTGGGGCACACAGCGCCTGTCACATCCGAGCGGTGAAACCGATGTGGACATCGTGCTGATGGATGTCGGCGTGCCGCAGGCGGAGAAATATATCGACGGGCGTCCCAATCCGGCGGTGTTCCGGCGCTATCTGGAATTCCTGCGCGATATTCCCGCCCGCCCGCGCGATATCGTGATCTGGCCGGAAGGCGCCACTGGCGGCTACCTGCTCGGCGCCCAGCAGATCGAACCGGTGGCCGCCTATCTCGGCGACCGCACCCTGATCGCCGGCACCGTGCGCTACACCGCCGGCAGCCAGGGCGAGGCCTGGTACAACTCGCTGGCCGTGCTTACGGCCGACAGCGCACGCACCGGCGCTGCCGGCGTCTATGACAAGCACCGCCTTGTGCCGGTCGGCGAATTGCCCCTGGCGCGCATCCTGCCCTTCGGCCAGCAACTGGCCGGGATCCTGCCCGGAGCCTTGCAGCGCATGGCAACCGCGGGGTACGAACCGGGCTCGGGCCCGGCGCTCGTCTTCGGCGACACGGTGCCGCCCTTCGTCGCGATGATCTGCTATGAGGGGCTCTATCCCAATATCGTGACCGATGCCGAACATACCGGCGGGGAGCGCGCGGAATGGATCGTTGTGGTCTCCAACGATGCCTGGTTCGGCGCCTGGATCGGTCCGTCACAGCACTATACACAAAATCGTTACCGCGCGATCGAATCAGGTCTTCCTCTCGCGCGTGTGGCGGCGCGCGGCACGTCCGCGGTCGTCGATGGGATGGGTCGGGAAATTCTGCAGACGAAGGGATTGCTGGATGATATCCCCGGCTGGCGGGGCCAGGTTGGCCGTACGCGCCTGCCGGAAGCCCTTGCCCCGCCGCTCTACCAGACCCGCGCCGGTAAAGTGCTGTTTCCGCTCACATTAGTGTTTTTATCTGTGCTCGGACTGTTTGCATGGAAGAGATAACACCTGAACGGATCAAAAAGCTGGCATAGGTGTATTCCAATTGGTATGCCGATTGCGTAAAACGCAGATCCCCACAAAATCTTCCCCGCAGAATGCTTTAGATGTCTGAAAGTAAACTCCCGAGTGATATTGATCGAATCGTAGGCCAGCGAGTCCGCTGGCGAAGACGCGAGTTAAAGCTCACTCAGGAAAAACTTGGCGATCTGCTGGATCTGACTTTCCAGCAAGTCCAAAAATATGAGAAGGGCGTGAATCGTATATCCGCCGGGCGTTTATACGAGATGGCCACAGTGCTCGGTGTACCGATCTCTTACTTCTATGACGGCGCCGAAGATCACATTCAGTCGACCCGGGGTGCCCTGCAAGAAAACGACGAGGACGCTTCTGCGCCTGTCCTTTCTTCGGAGACCATGGAACTGATTGCAGCTTTCCAGAAAATCACTGATCCTAGTCTGCGCAAATCGATTCTTGCGACTGTACGGGCCGCAGCCCAGGCGCTGACGCCCGATTCCAGCGAAAACTAGCCCAGCGACAGATCGACGCTAATCGGAGCGTGGTCCGATGGCTTCCATCCCCCGCGCCAGGCCAGGTGCACCTTGTGGCTGCCCGCCGCGACCATCGGCATTGCCGCCGGATTGGCCCAGATATGATCGAGCCGCCGGCCGCGATTCGAGGCCGCCCAGTCGCGCGAGCGATAGCTCCACCAGGTGTAGAGCTTCTGCTCATCGGCAACGCCCTGGCGCCCGAGATCGGTGAACGCACCGGCCTTGAGCACGCCGTTCAGCGCCTCGGTTTCTACCGGTGTGTGGGAGACAACCCTCAGCATCTGCCTGTGCGACCAGACATCGTTCTCATGCGGGGCGACATTGAGATCGCCGAGAATCACCAGCGGTTCGGATTTCTCTTGCGAATAGTGCTCGGCCATGCGGGCGAGGAAATCGAGCTTGTGGGCGAACTTGTCATTCCTCTCCGGATCCGGCTCGTCGCCGCCCGCCGGCAGGTAGATGTTGTGGAGGTCCAGCCCGCCGATCCGCACCGCAACGATGCGCGCATGGCCCTCCCGGCAGAGCTCGGGCACGGTGATCTCCTCGACCGGCACACGCGAGGCGATGGCGACGCCATGATGGCCCCCGCCCTGGCCGAGCAGGGCCAGATGCGGCAGGCCCATCTCGGCGAAGGCCTTGCGGGGAAATTCCTCGTTCCGGCACTTGGTTTCCTGCAGGCAGATGATGTCAGGATTTTCGGCTTCGACGAAGGCGGCAATATTGGGTGCGCGCAGGCGTACGGAATTGATGTTCCAGGACACAAGCTTGAGATCTGTCATGGCGCGAGCCCATGGCACGGACCACGGCAAATGACCAGCCACTAACCCCTTGGATGCGCAGCGGAGACAACCCGCGCCAGGCTTGCCTCATCCACTCCGGTATAGACCTGCGTGGTCGAGAGGCTCGCATGACCGAGCAGCACCTGTATGGCGCGCAGGTCCGCTCCGCCGGCGAGCAGATGTGTCGCGAAGGCATGGCGCAGGGCATGCGGGGTTGCGGTATCGGGCAGACCGAGCGCGCCGCGCAGGCGCTGGACCAGGCCCTGAACGATACGCGGGTTGAGCGCCCCGCCACGCACGCCGCGAAACAGCGGGTCGGACTTGCCCAACACATAGGGCGCGAGGCTGCCATAGGTCTCCAGCGCCGCGCGAACCTTCGGGATCAGCGGCACGATCCGCACCTTGCCGCCCTTGCCGTCCACACGCAGGCGGTCCGGCGCAGGCAGGGCGGCGCCGGTCAGGCCCAGCGCTTCGGAGATCCGCAGGCCGGCGCCATAAAGCAGGCAGAGCACCGCGACATCGCGCGCGCCGATCCAGGCCTCACTCGCCTCCTCATCGGCCAGTTCGATCATCTCCTTCGCCGCAACCTGCGAGACCGGGCGCGGCAGGCGCCGGCCGCGCTTCGGCCCCTCCAGATAGGCGATCTCGGCATTTTCCAGCCCGTGCACGCGCTCCAGCCAGCGGTACAGCGCCTTGATCGAGGAAAGTGCCCGGGCGATCGAGGCATCCGAGAGGCCATCGCGCCGACGCCGGGCGAGATAGGCACGGATATCGCGCGCGCCGAGGCTCGCCAGCGATTTCGGGCCGGTCTCCTCGCCCAGATGCCCGGCCAGGAAGCCGAAAAAGGCCGCAAGGTCGGCGCCATAGGCTTCCACCGTATTGTCGGCAAGGCCGCGCTCGTCGCGGATATGGTCGAGGAAGGCGTGATAGAGTTCCATGCCGGCGAGCTTTCATCAGGTGGGTTAAAGTCGCCTTTCAGGGGGCAAAGATTGCGGGGCCCGCGCTTTTGGGGCACCAGATGAGCCATGACGACCGAGACAGACACTCAGGCCCCTTCACTGGAAGCTACCATGCTGGACATGGGCGCGCGCGCCCGCCGGGCTTCGGCCGTGGCGGCGACCCTGCCGGCTGCGCGCCGCACCGAAGCGCTGCAAGCCATGGCAAGCGCCATCGAGACCGCCAGCCCGGCCATCCTGAAGGCAAATGAGAAAGACATCGAACTTGGCCGCGCCAAGGCGCTGAGCCCGGCCCTGATGGACCGTCTGGCCCTGAGCGAAGCGCGGATTTCATCCATTGCTGCCGGCCTCAACGCCATTGCAGACCTGCCCGATCCGGTGGGCCGCGAGCTGGCGCGCTGGACCCGGCCGAACGGGCTCGACATTGCCCGCGTCTCAGTCCCGCTCGGCGTGATCGGGATCATCTATGAGTCCCGGCCCAACGTCACGGCCGATGCGGCGGGCCTGTGCGTACGCTCGGGCAACGCGGTGATCCTGCGCTGTGGCTCGGAAAGCCTCAATTCCTCCACGGCCATTGCAGATGCCCTGCGCGGCGCGCTGGCGGGGGCGGGCCTGCCGGAGGACCTCGTGCAGCTTGTCTCCACACCCGACCGCGCTGCCGTCGGGCATATCCTGACCGGGCTTGGCGGAAAGCTCGATGTCGTTGTCCCGCGCGGCGGGAAGGGCTTGGTCGAGCGTGTGCAGAAGGAGGCCCGCGTGCCGGTGATCGGCCACCTGGAAGGCCTCTGCCACATGTTCATCGACCAGGCCGCCGATCCGGAGATGGCTGTCGAGCTCGCTTTCAATGCCAAGATGCGCCGCCCCGGCATCTGCGGCGCGCTGGAGACCCTGCTGGTGGATGAGGCCGTCGCCGAGACCCTTTTGCCGAAGATCGCCGCGCACCTCCTGGAGGGCGGTTGTGAGCTGCGCGGAGACGAGGCCGCACGCGCGCTCGTGCCGGCCATGCTGCCGGCCACGGAAGAGGACTGGCGCACCGAGTATCTCGAACCGATCCTCTCGGTGAAAATCGTGGAAGGCCTTGACGGCGCGCTCGCCCATATCGCCCGCTATGGCACCGGGCATACCGAAAGCATTGTCACCGAGGATGCGGATGCGGCCGTGAAATTTCTCAACGAGGTCGATGCGTCCATCGTCATGCACAACGCCTCCACCCAGTTCGCCGATGGCGGCGAGTTCGGCATGGGCGCGGAGATCGGCATCGCCACGGGCCGCATTCATGCACGCGGGCCCGTCGGGGCAGACCAGCTCACCATCTTCAAATATGTGGTGCGCGGCAGCGGGCAGACCCGGCCCGGATGACGCGTGCGCTCCTGCCCGGGCCCACAAACGGGCTGCGGATCGGCCTGTTCGGCGGCAGCTTCAACCCCGCCCATGACGGCCATCTGCATGTCGCAGAGACTGCGCTGAAACGCCTGCAGCTCGATGCGGTCTGGTGGCTGGTGGCCGGCGGCAATCCGCTCAAGGAAAGCCATGGCGTCTATGAAGCGCGGCTCGCTTCGGCCCGGCGCCTCGCCCACGGGCCGGCCATGCGGGTGACCAGCCTGGAGCGCGCATTGGGCGTGCGCTACACCGCCGACCTGCTTGAAAAGCTGCTCCCGCGTGCGCCGGGCGCGTACTTCGTCTGGATCATGGGCGCTGACAATCTGGCTCATTTCCACCGCTGGGGCCGGTGGGACGAGATCGCCGCACGCCTGCCCATCGCCGTGGTCGGGCGGCCCGGCGCCTTTCCCAAGGCGGGCCTGTCAAAATTCGCCCGCCGGTTTGCCCGCTCCCGCCTGCCGGAACATGCCGCTGCTGCCCTGCCACTGTCACCCCCGCCGGCCTGGACCTATCTGACCGCGCCCTGGAATACCGCCTCCTCCACGGCCATCCGGCGCAAGGCCGCTGCGCGCAACCCGTTCCGCCGAACGCAGTGATAACCACCGTAAATGGCTGGAGCGGCCCCCTCAGGCATGTTATGCAAGGGGTACGGGAATCAACAAAAGGACTTGGACCCCTGACTGCCACTTCACAGCGTGAGCCCGGCGAGGATACCATCGCCGACGAGAGTGACGAGATCTGTGCGGCCGTTCTGGCCAGCCTCGAAGACGACAAGGCCGAAGACGTGCTTGTCCTGGATCTCACAGGCAAATCGACCATTGCCGACCAGATGATCATCGCCTCCGGGCGATCGGCGCGGCATGTTTCTTCCCTGGCCGACCATATCCAGCGCAAGATCAAGGAACTCGGCGGCAAGCGTGCCCGTATCGAGGGCCTGCCCAATGCCGACTGGGTGCTGATCGATACCGGCGATCTGATCGTGCACCTGTTCCGCCCGGAAGTGCGTGAATTCTACGATCTGGAGCGCATCTGGGCCGGTCCGCCGGCGGGTTGAAACTCCACATCGTGACCATCGGACAGGTCCGCAAGGGGCCTGAGCGCGACCTCGTGGACGATTATATCGCCCGCTTCGAGCGCACAGGCCGCCAGATCGGCTTTCGCGGCCTGGTTGAGCATGAACTTGCTTCCGGGGGCGGCGAGGATGCCGAGGCCGAACGGCTCCTGGCACGCTGCCCGGAAGGGGCGCGGATCGTCATGCTCGACGAGCATGGCAAGGCGTGGGGGTCTGAGGCGTTCGCCGGCTGGCTCGGTGAGCTTCGCGATGCCGGCGAGCGGGATCTCTGTTTCCTCATCGGCGGAGCGGCCGGCCATGGCCGGGCCGTGCGCGAAGCCGCAAGGGACAAACTCGCCTTCGGCCCCCAGACCTGGCCACACAAGCTGGTGCGCGTGATGCTGGCCGAACAGATTTACCGCGCCGCGACGCTGCTGGCCGGGACGCCATATCACAAGGCTTGAGGAGATGCGTCCCATGCTCTGAATGTGCGTGAGCCTCATGGTGCGCGGAGACGAACCATGCGGGGTGAGACGGAGAGCAGCCCTGAGCGCGTCTCATGTGAGCGAAGCGATACGGAGACAAACCAGGACTCAGCCCTGAGCGCGATCCATCGCGTAACGAAGTGAAGCGGGGATCAGACACATAAAGCCCGCCCTCGTCCTTCGTCTCCGCTCAGGATGAGGGCTCCTGGCCAGTCAAACTTGTATCCTTTCTGCACTAGGGCGCATTCCCCTTCCAGTCGACGACCCAGTCGATCTGGTCTTCCTCAAATACCGTATCCTCGCTCTTCGTACGGCCCATGATGGAATGGCCCTCGCGGTGGATCCGCTCGCGGTCGCCGCAGACAAGGTAGTGCCAGTCGGGCAGGTCCTGGCCCTCGGCCACCAGCCGGTAAGCGCACGAACGCGGCATCCACTTGATTTTATCGATCTTTTTTGGCGTAAGCTTCACGCAATCGGGCACCTTGGCCTTGCGCCCGGCATAGTCACTGCACCGGCAGGTTTCAGCGTCCAGGAGGCGGCAGTGCAGGCGGGTATAGGCAATCTCGCCTGTGTCCTCGTCCTCAAGCTTGAGCAGGCAGCACTTCGCGCAACCATCGCACAGGCTTTCCCACTCGGCCTCGCTCATCTGGTCGAGACGCCTGGTTTTCCAGAAGGGCAGCGCCGTCACGCCAGAACGTCCTGCCAATCGGCATGGCGGGCAAGCTGAGCACGGGCGAAACCGCAGACAGGGATGAGCCTGAAGCCGTCGGCCCGGGCCTTTTCGACCAGCGCGCCGACAAGCTTCGTGCCGAGCCCGCGCCCGCCAAGGGCGCGTGGCACCTCGACAAAATCCACACGCATCACGCCCTCGCGCGCCCAGCCATAATCCACGCGCAGCTCGTGGCCCTCAACTTCGGCGGTGAGTTTCGTGCCGTGGTCGGTCAGCCTCAGATCGCTCACTGCACCACATCCTGCCATTCGGTGTGCTTTTTCAGCGTCGCCCTGGCGAAAGGGCACAGCGGAATGATCTTGAAGCCTTCCTTGCGCGCATCCATCACGGCGCGTTCCACCAGCGCATTTCCGACATGTTTCCCGCGCAGCGCGTCCGGCACGCCGGTATGGTCGATGATGATGCGTTTCGGCCCGGCGCGGGAATAGGTCATCTCGGCCTCATGCCCGTCCAGCCGGGCGACATAGCGCCCGCCGGTCTCGCCATCTTCACGTGTGATCTCGATCTCGCTCATACAAAGCAATCTAGGAGCAGACGGCGCCGCCCGCCAGTGTGATCAGGAAACTTTGGGAATCTTGTGAGCCGCGCTATCTCGCGCGAATGTCCCGCTTGCCCCCCGCCCCGGATCTCGACTGGAAGCCCGACGGCACGCCCGTCGCGCGCGGCTTCAACGATGTGTATTTCTCCACCGCCGATGGGCTGGAGGAAACGCGGGCGGTGTTCCTGGCCGGATGCGGTCTGCCGGCTCGCTGGGAAGGCCGCGAGCGGTTTGTGGTCGCCGAGACCGGCTTTGGCACGGGGCTGAATTTCCTCGCGCTCTGGCAGCTCTGGCGTGCCCACCGGCCGAGCCGGACAGCACGCCTCCACTTCGTCAGCTTCGAGGGCTTTCCGCTCCACCGGGAAGACGCCGCCCGCGCACTCTCGGCCTGGCCGGAGCTGGCGGAGCTTTCCGGGAAACTGCTGGCGCGCTGGCCGCATCGGGCGCGCGGCGTGCGCCGGCTGGACTGGGCGGAAGACGGCATCTCCCTCACCCTGCATGTGGATGAGATTTCACGCGCCCTGCCCGATGCTTCGTTCACGGCCGATGCCTGGTTCCTGGACGGATTCTCGCCTTCGCGGAATGAGGACATGTGGGACGCGGGTCTCTATCCGGAGATCGCCGCCCGATCCGTTCCCGGAGCAGTTGCCGCCTCCTTTACCGTGGCGCGCGCCGTGCGCGATGGGCTTGAGGCAGCCGGTTTCTCCGTATCCAAACAGCCCGGCTTCGGGCGCAAGCGGGATCGTCTTGAGGCAGTGTATCGCGGTGGGCCCGTCCCAAGGCCTGACTTGTTCGGTTTGCGCAGTCCGGAAGGTCCGCCGGGACGCGTCGCCATACTTGGCGCAGGCATTGCCGGGGCGTGCGTCGCCAGTGCCCTCGCCCGGCGCGGCGCGGATGTCACTCTGTTCGATCCCAACGGGCCGGCGAGCGGGGCGAGCGGCAATCCGCTCGGGCTCGTCATGCCGCGCCTGGATGCCGGCGATACCGTCACCGCCCGCCTGCTGGTGGATGCCTATCTGTCAGCGCGTATTGCCTACAATGGCCTGGAAGGCGCCGAGGAGACCGCGGTGCGCCAACCGCCGCGCGACGCGGCCGAGCGGGAACGCTTCGCCAAGGTGCTCGCCGATCCGCCGCTACCGCTGGAAGACCTCGAAGCCCTTGCCGATGGCGGCCTCCTGCACAAGCGCGCGCTGATCGTGCGGCCCGCCCGCCTGATTGCGGGCCTGATCGGGGATGTTGAAGTGCAAAAGCGCGTCCCCGAACCATCGGAACTGGTTGCCTATGACACCCGCATCCTCGCCGACGGCATAGCAATGCGTGAAAGCCTGATCTGGCTCCATCTCGTCGGCAAGCTCGGCCAGGTGGAGCATGTCACTGGCCTGCCCGAGGCGCCGAACTCGGCGCTGGCCTCCGGGCATTACGCCCTTTGTTCGGGTACGGACCGTCTCTGGGGCGCGACCTTTGAAAACTGTGAGGGAGCGCCGGAGGTGAGCGAGGGCGCGCGGGCGAAGAATGCTGCTGCCCTGGAAGCGCTCTCGCCCTGGTGGCAGGCGCAGATCCGTGGTCGGACAATCCAGTCGCGCGCGGGCATTCGCGCGACTACGCCGGACCGTCTACCACTCGCCGGTGCTGTGCCCGATGCCCCAGCTTTCCTGCAGGCATTTCAGTCGCTGAGGACCGGGCAGGAAACGCTCATGGATGCCCCGGTGCATACGGGGCTCTATGCCCTTGGTGGGCTCGGCAGCCGAGGCTTTACCTTCGCGCCCTGGCTGGCGGAAATCCTGGCGGCACAGATCTGTGGCGAACCGCGCCCGGCGACACTGGCCGCCATGGAAGCCGTCAGCCCGGCGCGCTTCCTGCGCCGGGCCTTGAAACGCGGGACACTCTAAGGACTGTCGAAAGCCCTCATCCCGGGCGGAGACGAGGGGCGAGGGCGTGCTTACGAGACTGCTTTCTACTTCCAGTCCCATGGTTCGTCTCCGCTCACCATGAGGCTGCCAGCTCTACTCCGCTGGCTGCATCCAGGCCGCTTCGGCGAGGTCGACCACATCGCCCATGATATTGGTGATCTTGAAATCCTTCGGCGTATAGACGCGCGCGACGCCCATCTGCTTCAGCGCCATGCCGTCTTCCGGGGGGATGATGCCGCCCACCACCAGCGGGATATGGTCAATCCCGGCCTTGCGCATCTCGTTGATCGTTTCACGGACGAGATCCAAATGGCTGCCCGAAAGGATGGAAAGGCCGAGCACATGGGCGTCGGCTTCCTTGGCCTGGGCCACGATATCGGCGGGCGTGAACCGGATGCCCTCATAGACGACATCCATGCCCACGGCGCGGGCGCGCGCGGCGATCTGTTCGGCGCCGTTCGAGTGGCCATCGAGGCCCGGCTTGCCGAGCACATAGGTGAGGCGCCGGCCGAGCGCATCTGACAGCTTGTCGACGCGGGTTTTCACCGCCTCCATGTCCTCGTCGCCCCCGGTGTCGATGACGAGGGCGACCCCGGTCGGCCCGCGATACTCGCCGAACACCTCGCGCAGGGCGCCGCCCCATTCGCCGGAAGTGACGCCGGCTTTCGCCGCGGCGATAGACGGCTCCATGATGTTGCGGCCCTCTGCGGCGGCAGCTTTCAGCTCGGTGAGGGCGGTCTCGACCGCGCCGGCATCGCGGCCCGCGCGCCAGGCCTGCAGGGCGCGGATCTGAGCGGCTTCCACGGCTGGATCGACGGTCTGGATCGAGCTCTCTCCGGCACTGAGCGGGCTGTCTTCGGAAGTGGTATAGCGGTTCACGCCGACCACCACTTGCTCGCCGCTCTCAATGCCGCGAATGCGGTCAATATGCGCGCCGACGAGCTGGGATTTCATGAACTCGATGGCCTCGTCCTGGGAGAGGGTGTCGATTGCCGCCAGTTGAGCGCGGGCATTGTCCTTCAGCTCACTCGTCTTGCCATCCACCACATGGGAGCCATCGAACAGGTCTTCATATTCCAGAAGATCGGTCTCATAGGCGAGGATCTGCTGCAGGCGGAGCGACCATTGCTGGTCCCAGGGACGCGGCAGGCCCATGGCCTCGTTCCAGGCCGGCAGCTGCAGAGCGCGGCAGCGCGCGCGTTTCGACAGCGTGACGGCCAGCGCCTCGATCAGGATACGGTAGACATTGTTTTCCGGTTGCGGCTCGGTGAGGCCGAGGGAATTGACCTGCACGCCATAGCGGAAACGCAGGGCCTTCTCATCGCTCACGCCATAACGCTCGCGGCCGATCTCTTCCCAGAGATCGACGAATGCGCGCATCTTGCAGAGCTCGGTGACGAAACGGACCCCGGCATTCACGAAGAAGCTGATACGCCCGAACACGGTCGGGAAATCTTCTTCCGGCACCTGCCCGCCAGCCTTCACCGTGTCGAGCACGGAAATCGCGGTGGCGAGGGCGTAGGCGAGCTCCTGCTCGGGCGTCGCGCCGGCCTCCTGTAAATGATAGGAGCAGACATTCATCGGGTTCCATTTCGGAACCTCGGTATAACACCAGGCGATCATGTCACCGATCAGACGCATGCTCGGCTCGGGCGGGAAGACATAGGTGCCGCGCGAGAGATATTCCTTCACGATGTCGTTCTGCGTCGTACCGCGCAGCTTGGCCCGGTCGTCACCGCGCTCATCGGCCAGCGCCACATAGAGCGAGAGCAGCCAGGCGGCCGGCGCATTGATCGTCATGGAGGTATTCATTTCCTCCAGCGGCAGCTGATCCATCAGCGTGCGCATGTCGCCGAGATGGGAGACCGGCACACCGACCTTGCCGACCTCGCCGCGCGAGAGGATATGATCTGAGTCATAGGCCGTCTGCGTCGGCAGGTCGAAGGCGATGGACAGGCCCGTCTGACCCTTGGCGAGATTGCCGCGATAGAGCGCGTTGGATTTCTCGGCCGTGGAGTGGCCGGCATAGGTGCGGAAAATCCAGGGCCGGTCCGGCGTGTGCTGATAGGCCGTGTCCGCCATAATATACCCTCCTTGAGCCCGGACTATGCGGGCTCCCCTTGTCTTTTGTGCACTGCAAAATGCCGGGAGATGCGCGGCTCCGCAAGTCAAACCCGACACATGCAGATATGCATGCGCAATCTTCCGCACTCATAACTATTTGTGCGGCACGCTTTGCGCTATATGGGAGCGGTAACGGTTTTCGAGGAAAGACTCAGCCCCATGCCCTACGCAGATCTTGTCGGCACAATTGCCGCCGTGCTCACGACGGCTTCCTTCCTGCCCCAGGCGATTCTCGTCCTGCGCACGTGCAAGACCGAGGGCATCTCGCTGACCATGTATGCCATGTTCACGACCGGCGTCGCGATGTGGCTGGCCTATGGACTGCTCGCCGGCGCCATGCCGGTGATCCTGGCCAACCTGATCACACTGGTACTGGCCACCGCGATCCTGTGGGTGAAACTGCAGGCCATGCTGGCCGCGAGCCGGCCCTATTCGGCTGCCCAGGGCGCCGCGATCTGAAGATCCGCCCCGAGATGGGCGTAATAGGCGCGCTGCACCGCGCGCGTCACCGGGCCGGGCCGCCCGTCGCCCACCGCCGCCCCGTCAATCTCGATGACCGGCAGCACCAGGCTGCCCGACGATGAGACGAAGACCTCCTTCGCCGCGCGCAGCTCGGCTTCGGGAAAGGCGCGCTCTTCCACCTTCATTCCCGCCACATCCAGAATGGCCGCGCGCGTGATGCCGGCAAGGATGGAGGGGCTGAGATCGCGTGTCGCCACGGTGCCTTCCGAACTGACGATCCAGACATTGGCCGAGGCCGCCTCGGTCACCATGCCAGCCTCGATGAAGATCGCCGTTTCCGCTTCCGCGCTCTGAGCCGCGCGATAGGCCAGCAGCTGGCTGACCAGCTGGGTGGTCTTCAGGTCCCGGCGCAACCAGCGCGTTTCGGAGAGGGTGATGGCCCGCACGCCGGTTTCGGCACGCGCGTCGACCATGGGCCGGGCCTCGGCGAAGAGGAAGACGCGCGGGCGGAAATGCTTCGGCCCGGTAAAGCTGCGCTCGCCATAATCCCCGCCGGTGATCTGGAGATAGACCGTGCCTTCCTCCAGTCCGTTGCGGCGCACAAGAATCTCGTGCACGGCGAGCAACTCCTCCGCGCTCATCGGCAGGCGCACCTCCAGCCCGGTGAGCGTGTGGGCCAGACGCTCCATATGCGCCGGGCCGTCCACCAGCTTGCCGTCATAGACGGTGGTGACCTCATAGGCCGAGTGGGCGAACAGCAATCCGCGGTCAAAAATGGGAATTGTCGCGTTTTTCGCGAGCACCATGCGCCCGTCGACGAAAACCCAGGGACAAATTGCCATGCCGCCAGCCCTCAACACCTGTTGATGTTTTCCGCAATACTCACGGCTCAATCGGGCACAAACGCGACGCAAGAGCAACACGGGACAGCGTGCTGCACCGCAACATATCACTTGCATTGGCACGGCGTGTGCGTCAGTCTCATTCCATACGGGGAGAAACTGCCACGGCGAAAATGCTGGGTGGAACTCGAAAATCGGAGGGTTGACGTATGGCCGACACGCAAGTCGCCAGGATCCGGAAGGATATCTACGAAATCGGTGAGATTCCGCCGGAATTTCACGTCCCGAAAATGATGTATGCCTGGGCGATCCGGCGTGAGCGCCATGGCCGCCCGGCCACCGCCATGCAGCTGGAACAGGTGCCGGTGCCGGAGATTGACAGCGACGAAGTGCTCGTCCTCGTGATGGCCGCCGGCGTGAACTATAACGGCATCTGGGCCGGCCTCGGAGAGCCAATCTCGCCCTTCGATGTCCACAAGGCCGACTTCCATGTCGCCGGGTCCGACGCCTCGGGCATTGTCTGGGCGGTCGGACGCAAGGTCACCCGCGTGAAACCGGGCGACGAGGTCGTCATCCACTGCAACCAGGACGATGGCGACGATGAGGAGTGCAATGGCGGCGACCCGATGTTCTCGCCGTCCCAGCGCATCTGGGGCTATGAGACCCCCGATGGCAGCTTTGCCCAGTTCTGCCGCGTGCAGGCGCGCCAGTGCATGCCGCGTCCAAAGCATCTGACCTGGGAAGAAAGCGCCTGCTACACGCTGACGCTCGCGACCGCCTACCGCATGCTGTTCGGCCACCGCCCGCACATCGTGAAGCCAGGCAACAATGTCCTGGTCTGGGGCGCGTCCGGCGGGCTTGGCAGTTTCGGGATCCAGCTCTGCGCGGTGACCGGCGCCCATGCCATCGGCGTGGTGTCTTCTGACGACAAGTACGATTTCGTCTATTCCATGGGCGCCAAGGGTGTGCTCAACCGCAAGAACTTCGAGTGCTGGGGTCAGCTGCCCAAGGTGAACGGCCCGGAATTTAGCGACTATATGCGCGAGAGCCGCAAGTTCGGTAAGGCCATCTGGGAAATCACCGGCAAGAAGGATGTCGACATCGTGTTCGAACATCCCGGCGAGAGCACCTTCCCGGTCTCGGTCTTCGTGGTGAAGCGCGGCGGCATGGTGGTGATCTGCGCCGGCACGACCGGCTTCAACCTCACCATGGATGCCCGCTTCCTGTGGATGCGCCAGAAGCGCGTACAGGGTTCGCACTTTGCCAATCTCATGCAGGCCTCGGCGGCCAACCAGCTCGTCATCGACCGGCGCATCGACCCGTGCATGTCGGAGGTCTTCCCCTTTGCGGAAATCCCCGCCGCGCACGAAAAGATGCTCGATAACAAGCACCTGCCCGGCAATATGGCCGTCCTCGTCCAGAGCCCGCGCCCGGGCCTGAGAACCGTGGAAGACGTGCTGGAAGTCGGCCCGACGGTTTAGGCCGCACTCAATTCGATCAGATTTCCGGGCCCGCGGCACACCCGTGTCGCGGGCCTAATCGTCGGGGGCATCCACCAGCGGGCGTTCGACAATATCTGAAATCGACACCACGAAATCGGCCCAGTCGAAACGGCTGACGCGGAAAGCCCAGCCCTCGGCGCGGGCATTGATGTCGGCTGCGCGGCGCGCGCCTTCATCGGCCTCCACCGCATGCACGGTGAGATAATAGCCGTCGGGCTCCTCGAAGGCATCGGTGACCACTTCGAGGCCGTCCTTGGTGAGCGTCACATGCCTTGCCACGCGCTCTGTCTCCAGCTCCGAGGCCGGTTTCACGTCCAGCGGCGAAAAGCGCGACAGGGCGAGCGCCGGTGTGGCCGCCGCCAGTCCGCTCACCAGTCGCTCGCCCGGATGGGCGGGGCCGGGGATAAAGTCGCGCGGTCCGCCATTGGCCTTGCGCACCAGATGCAGCCGCTCGCCATTGCCCGGTTCGAGCACGGCGCCCTCGATCGCGCTCGGCATGATGGCGATGACCTCGAAATCCATCCAGCCATGGCGCGCCTGCAGCGGCGGCAGATCACCCTCTGCCTGGAAAGCCAGATTTTCCGCCGTGTTGCGCAGGTAAAGCCTCCTGTCGCGGCGCCCGAGGATCAGGCCCGCGATCCGGTTTCCGCTCTCATCGAAGAGACGCAGCTCGGCGCCGTTTCCGCCCTCGTCGGGGTCAGCCAGGCCGATCCGGTCGAACTTGCGCGGATCGGCGGTCTTGGCCTCGCCCCAGCTCAGCTCCGACAGGCCGGTGAGCAGCGCGCCGACCTGGTCCAGCCGCACCGGATAGCCAAGCGCGGAATCCATGTGCCAGCTCTCGCCCGAGCGCACGAGGGAATAGCGGTCATCGGCGAGCCGCACCTCGATGCGGGCGACCTCGCTGGCGAGATCCTCCTGGCTCAGCACGGGGCTGCCGCTGCGCGGATGGGAGTCGATGGGTGCCCGGGACGTCAGGTCCTGCAACCCGATCAGGCCGAGCAGGACAAGGATCACCGCGCCAAGCCCGATCAGGCGGCGGATGCGCGCACGGCGAACGAAGCTCGGCACGCTCATGACCGCCGCCCCCGCCACCAGATGATCAGACCGAGCAGGACCGCCAGCACCGCCCCGCCCCAGATATTGATCAACTTCAGCATGCCTTCCAGGCCATCGATCCCGCGCCGGAAATCGCGCTCGATACTCCTCAACCGGTTGCGCGTTTCGACGATCTCCGAGCGCAGCTCCTGCAGACGCGCACGGGATTCGCCCGACAGGCCAACCTCGAAATCGCCCAGCAGGGCAGTGGATTCGCGCAGTTCCGCCTCCAGCGCGCCAAGCTCGGCCTCGGTGTCGGCGAGCTGGTCTTCCAGGCGCATCTGTTCTTCGAGAAACTCGGTTTCGGCCTCTGCGCGCATCTCTTCCACCAGCGTCATCGGCCGCCGGCTCTCGGCCCGAGAGCGCAGCGACAGCAGGCCGTCGATCCCGGTCAGGGCGTCTACGGCGTTGAGCAGGAAGGCACCATTGTCGGCGATGACAGCGCCCCCGTTCGGGTTGATGTAGAAACCATCATCAAGGAAGTCGGCATCGGCGATCACCACCAGGGTCGCAGGCTTTTGCGAACGGGCGATATGGGGCGGCGCGTCCTGGGCTTCGGCCTGCAGCAGCTCGTCAGTGACCGGATCACCGGTGATGGGCAGCGGCGGAGGGCCGTCCGGGAAAGCCGTGGCCAGCTCGCCGGAGACCCGCATGGCCAGCGTCAGCGGCGCGCTGAGTGTGTCATATGCCGCGATCACCTCAGCCGGCGTCATGTCGCCTGCGGCATCTTCTGCCGGGATATAGGAGGGGGCCGGGCCGGTGGTGATCAGCGCCTCGCCGGTGAACGGGCTGTCTGAGGTCAGCTCCAACGCGCCGGGAGCACCGAAATGCACCGAGCGGTCGAGTTCCGAGGTGATCGGATCGGATCGGCTCATGGTCGCAGGCGTGGCCGCGATAAAGAGCGGCTGGCCGAGAATGGCGCTGCGCCCGTCCGGAGAGACGGTCTGTACCGGCAGGGCATTGCCGGCATCGGCCACGGCATCCTCAGACAGGCTGATCCCCCAGTGACGGGCGAACCGGCCCAGATCGGAGCTTTGCGGCGTGGTATCGAGATCGAAGATCGACCCGCCCGCCGCCACTTTCGCAGCCGGATCGACAATCCAGATCAGGCGCCCCGTGCGCAGGGCGAACTGGTCCACCAGCCAGGCCTGATAATCGTTCAGCGGTTCGGCATGGGCGATGATCAGGGCGTCGAGATCCGCCGGCAGGCTGGCAAACTCCGGATCGATACGCTCCAGGCCATAAGAGCGCGACAGGTCGCGCAGCACCGCATAGCCGGTCTCGCGGCCATCGCCCTGCAGGCCCTGCAATGCCGTGATGAGGCCGATGCGGGCCGGAGCGGGATCGTCCAGCCGGGCGATCATCCGGGTGAGATCGTATTCCAGCGTGCTTTCCTGCTCGGGCGAGAAAAAGGCGACGATGCGCTGGTCATCCACGCTGTTCTGCCCGATCAGGCCAAAATAGAGCGGGTCGCCGGACTGGGACGGCACGGCGATGAGGCCGGCGGCCAACGCCTCGTCCTCGGCCTCGGAAAAGGGCGTGGCATCGACATAGCGCACGCGCAGCCTGCCGCGGCTGGCGCTGGCATAGGCGTCCAGCATCTCGCGCACGCGGGCAGCATGGGCGCGAATGCGCGGATAGTCCTGCCCGACACGGCGGGAATAGATGAAGGTGAGGTCGATGGGCTCGGCGAGACCCGTCAGCGTGTCCTTCGTCGCCGGGCTGAGCGTGAAGAGGCCGCGCTGGGTGAAATCCATGCGCGCGCCGGCCAGGCGCGGCTGCAGCGCCAGATTGGCGAGCACGAAGACACAGATCATCAGCAGGGCGGCGACCGGTGCCCAGGCGCGGCCGGTAAGACGGTCCATCATGGCGTGCGCCTCCCCGCGGCCCACAGGCCATTGAGAGACGCAAAGAGGAGGATCACGCTGGCGAAGAAGAAGACCGCCCGTAGCTCCAGCACTCCGTTCTGGGCGGCCTCGAAATGGGTCAGGAAGGAAAAGCGCGCCACGGCATCGGCTGCGCCCGGTCCGGCAAAACCGGCAATCCCTGAGAGCACCAGCGGCCATCCGGCAGCAGTGAACAGGAAAGCCACCACCACGGCCAGAACGAAAGCCGTCACCTGGCGCGAGGTCAGCGCCGAGGCTGCCGCGCCGATGGCGACATAGGCCCCGGCCATGACGAAACTCATGAGATAGGTGAGCGCGATAGCAACATTGTCGGGCGAGCCGAGCACGTTCACCGTGATCCACATGGGCAGGGTGAAGGCGAGCGCAACGCCCGCCACAGACCAGGCCGCCATCAGCTTGCCGAGCACCAGGCCTGGCAGTTCCACCGGCAACGAGAGCAGGATCTCGTCGGTCCCCGCCGCGCGCTCATCGGCCCAGAGCCGCATGGCCAGCGCCGGCAGGAAGATCATGTAGAGCCAGGGGTGCCACATGAAAAAGGGCGCAAGATCGACGACGCCGGTATCGAAAAAGCGCGCGCCTTCCCAGGTGAAGAGGCCCAGCGCGACCAGGAAAACCGTGATGAACACATAGGCGATGGGCGCGGCGAAATAGGCGCGCACCTCTCGCGTGAAGGCTGCCTTCAGCCCGCGAAACTGCGAGGTGAAGCTCGACATCATGCCGCCTGGGCCTCGCTCTGATCGGTCAGCGCCTTGAAGGCCGCTTCCAGCGTGTACTCGCCGGCCAGTTCGGCCGGGCTGGCATCGGCAACGATGCGGCCCTGGTCGATCACGGCGACGCGCGAGCACAGGCGCGGGACATCTTCCAGTGTGTGGGTGGAGATCAGGATCACCTTTTCCGGCGCCATACGCGCGATGAGCGCGCGCACGGCACGCTTCTGGTTCGGATCAAGCCCGTCCATGGGTTCATCCAGCACCAATACCGGCGGGTCGTGCAGGATCGCGCCGGCAAGGCCCACCCGGCGGCGATAGCCCTTCGACAGCGCGCCGATCTGTTTGTCGACCACGCTGGAAATGCGCGCATCGGCGATGGCCTGGTCGATCCGGTCCTCGCGCTCGCCCCTGGGCAGGTCGCGCGCCCGGGCGAGGAAGGCAAGGTATTGCGGCGGGGTCATGTCGGCGTAAAGCGGGGCGCCCTCGGGCAGGTAGCCGAGCGAGGCCTGGGCGGCGCGCCGGTCGGTCAGGATGGAATGGCCGGCGATCACCGTGTCGCCCTCATCGGGGATCAGAACGCCGGCGATCATCCGCATTGTGGTGGACTTGCCTGCGCCATTCGGCCCGAGAAAGCCGAGCACCTCGCCCTTGGACACACTCAGCGATAGCCGGTCGACCGCCTTGCGGGTTCCATAGGCCTTGGTGAGCTGGTGGAGTTCGAGCATGTTGAGAATGTCCTCATCCTGCCCAGGCCCAGTGGAGGCTTAACGAGCTTTGGGCCGAGATTCCAGTGGCATCTGACAGGCAGAATATGCCACCAAAGCCTTGATCAATCGCGAAACCAAAGGAGGAGATTGTGGCGATCACCACCAAAACACTCGACTATTCGGCCGATGGCATCACTTGCGAGGGCTATCTTGCCTTGCCGGATGGCGCGCCTGCGAAAGTCGTCCTGATTGCCCATGCCTGGGGCGGACAGGGCGACAATGAGCGCAGCAAGGCCGAGCGCATTGCCGCCGAGCTTGGCTATGCCGCCTTCTGCATGGACGTTTACGGAAAGGGCAAGCGCGGAGAGACTGTGGAAGAATGCCAGGCGCTGATGAATCCGCTGGCGGGCGACCGCGCCAAGCTTCAGGCGCGCCTGAACGCCGCGGTGGAGTTTTCCAAGACCATTGACGGCGTCGACACCAGCGCGCGGGCCGCGGCAGGCTATTGCTTCGGCGGCCTGTGCGTCCTCGACATGGCGCGTGCCGGCATGGATGTGGGCGGCGTGGCGAGTTTCCATGGCCTCTTCACCGCACCGGACAATCTCAGCGATCCCAAGATCTCCGCCAAGGTGGTCGCCTTCCATGGCTGGGACGACCCGATGGCCGAGCCGGATACGGTGCTCGGCCTTGCCAAGGAAATGACGGCCGCCGGCGCCGACTGGCAGCTGCACGCCTATGGCAACACCATGCACGCCTTCACCACGGAAGGCGCGAACAATCCCGATTTCGGAACGGTCTATGACGCCACCGCCGACAAGCGCAGCTGGCAGTCCTTTGCCGCCTTCCTTGGGGAAGTGCTCGGCTAGCCCTGCCGCCGCAGGAAAAGATAAAACGCGCCCCCGCCGCCATGGCGGGCATGGGCCGGGGCCCAGCCGGAAACGAGCCGGCTGGCGGCCGGCGTGGTCAGCCAGTGCTGGAAGTTCCGCCGCAGAACGCCCTCGCCATCGCGGCCCTTGCCGGTGATGATGAGCAGGCAGCGCGCGCCTTTCGCCGACTGGCGCTCGACAAAACCCTGAAGGTGGCGCTCGGCGGCGGCCTGGGTGAGGCCGTGCAGGTCGAATTTCCCATCGATTTCCAGCTTGCCCCGCCGCACGCGCCGGTCGCGGCTTTCCTGTGCGGGTGCGGTCTTGCGCGGGCTTGGCAGGGACGAGGCCGGCGGGCGCGCCGCGGACGTGCCCCGGGCCGGCTTTTCCGGGCGTGCAGGGACGGCCGGCGCATCGCCGGGCAGGTCATCCATCTCCACCGGCGGGGCGTCGCGCAGCGGGCGGATGCTGCGCGCAACCCGGGCCCAGGCGCGCGATTCAGACGGGGAGAGTTTGCGGCCGCTCATGGCGCTTACCTAGCGTTGCGCGTGCAGAATGGAAGCTTTCACAGGCTGGCGAAGAAGCGGCGCAGGTCGGAAAACCGGGTGAAGGTCGCGTCCGGCTGGCAGCGGCCCGTCCCCTCTGCGACGCCATTGTGCAGCTTCTGCAAGGTCAGTGCGCCGACCGCCTCGCGCGCGCCGAGCACATCGCGCTCGGCATTGTCGCCCACCATCCAGATCCGCCCCTCGATGCCGCCGAGCTTGGCGAGCGCCAGTTCGAAGGCCTCCGGTGCGGGCTTGTCGGCCTTGACCTCCTCAGAGGTCACCATCCAGTCGGCATAGCGGTGCAGCCCGAAATAGAGCAGCTTGCGGTGCTGGATCTGGGCGGTGAGGTCAGTGACGATCACCACCGGGACCCCGGCAATACGCAGATCGTCGAGGAACTCCAGCACATCCTCGAACAGCACAGCTTCCGAGAGGAAGGCCGACCAGTAGGCCTGCTCCATCTGCAGCGCGGCAAAGGGCTGGGTCGCCAGGCCCACGCGCTCGATGGTGCGCTGATAATAGAGCAGCCGCGAATGGGACGAGGCGGTCGCGCCGAGCCGGTGCTTGAGCTCCTGGCGCGAGACATTGAAGGCGGTGTCGAAGGTGTCGGCATCGATCGAAAGCTGGCTGCCGGCATAGTCGCGCGCGGCGGCCTGCCCGGCGGCATGGGGCAAGGTGTAATCGTACAGCGTGTTGTCGAGATCGAGCAGCACACAGTCCGGGCGGCCATCGAAGGCGGATTTGTTGATCAGTTTCATGGCGCTCAATACCCCCCACGGATCGCCACAAGGCGCGAGAATTGTTCCAGGATCATCAGTTGCAGGAGGCCATTTGCACCGTCATGCCAGACCGGGCTCAGGGACAGGAAGTCCTTGAAATCCCCGGCAATATGGCGCGCGGCATTGGCCACTTCGCGCGCGGTCGGATGGCCCTCGATCAGCAGCTCGACCCCGCCATCCTGCCAGCGTTTCTCCACCAGGAAGACCCCGCACACCGCGACCAGGATTTCCGACAGGCGGGCAAAATCCTCGGACCGTTTCGACTGCACGCGCAGGCGCAGTTCCAGCTGTTCCGGCGCTGTTTCCACATCGGCGATATCGCGCGCCCGGCGCGGTTCCAGCGACAGGATCAGCGTCGCGCGCTCGCGCTGGGGCAGGATGAACCGCTCGCGGTCCGGCGCGCGCCGGTCGAGCGAGGAGATCACCTTTTCCAGCGGATGGCCGCGCTGGGTCACGTCCCGGCGGACCTTCAGGAAGCGGCGCAGATCCTCGTCCATGTCGAGGAAGATGCGCAGGTCCGACAGCTCGATCAGGGCGCGCGGATAGAGCGCGTGCAGGCCGGAAACGACCACCGTGTCGGCGGCGGGAATGGAGAGCGGCTTGGTCATGCGCCCGACCGAATGGTCGTAGTGGCGCGCGCGCACGGGCCGGCCCCGGGCCAACTCGCGCACATCCTCGGTCAGCCGGTCGAGATGGTTGGCCTTGGGATTGAGATGGGTCAGCGCCTGCCACATGGGCTTGTGGCGGTCCCAGATATGATAGTCGTCGCCGGAGACTTCCGTGGCGGCTGCCGGCCCAAGCATGTCGACGATGAGATCCGACAGCGTGTCCTTGCCCGCGCCGCTATCCCCGGCGATGTTGACGATGATCGGCTTGCGTGTGGCGCGGTGGAAGATGCCGGAAAAGATCCGCTCGCGCAGGGTCTGGGCGAGCAGGACCCCGCCGACGAGCACGAGCGCGGACAGGAGCCAGGAGCTGAGCGCCGCGCCGGAGACCTGGATATCGAGCCCGGCGAGGTTCAGCTCGCCGAGGCCCGGCGCAAGGCGCAGCTCCGCGCCCTGGGAAATCATCAGGTGCAGGACGACGAAAGCGAGGCTGAAGCCGATATAGAGAAGCTTTGCCCGCGGTGCATGCGAGCGCGCCAGGTGCACCGCCAGGAAGGGCGTGAACCAGAGCGCCCAGCCCGGCGAGGCCGGCGTGAGACAGTAAAGCAGCAGGAAGGCTGCGGCGACAAAGGCGACCAGAGCCTCGAAATTCATCCGCCGCACGCGCCAGGCGGTGAAGAGCAGGGCGAAATAGGCTGCCGGGAAGATGAAAAGGAAGAGCCCGCCGCCATAAGGCACGGCAAGCTGGGTGATCTTGGTAAGCTCCGGCGTGCCGAGCACCATGGTGCGGAAGCCTTCCAGCGAATAGGAGGGCAGCATCAGCGCGGCAATCACGAAGATAGTGGCCAGCCCGAAGGCCGGCAGTTTCGCCTTCAGGCGCGCCTGCCCGAGCAGGTAGACCACCACGAAGGGCAGCGCGACAATCATGGAGGCCTTGGCCGCCACGGCGAGGCCCATGGGATAGGCCGCCCAGCGCGCATGATGGTTGCGCAGGAACAGGAACCCGGCAGTTAGCAGCAGCACCGGGAAAACATCCAGCTGGCCATGGAAATAGCCGACATAGAGCGTGATCGGCGAGAGCCAGTAGGCCGCCAGCGAAATCCGGCGCTCCTCACGGCGGGCAAGGCGCGACAGGGCGAGATAGAGCCCGATATCGATCACCAGCGTGGTGACCGACAGGCTCAGCGCCACACCGCGTTCACCGGCCAGAAGCTCACCGATTGCCGCGCCGGGGCCATAGGCGAGGATGTAGAGAAACCCGTAAGGAAATGCGCGCGCATCCCCGCCACTGGCGAGGAAGTCGCTCCAGGGCGCCATGCCCGGCGCCTCAACGAAGCGGGCAAGGAAGGGCGCGAACCAGACCTCCTGGATCACCGGCGCGAACAGCGCGAGCTGGGCAAGGCGAACCGCCAGCCCCCCGAGAAAGATCGGATCCCGCCCCAACTCGCGCATCAGCCTGCCCAGAGATCCGGCTGCTTGCTGCACACCGCATCGAAATAGAGGCCGCGATCGGCGATACGCCGTTTCATGGCCGGGATTTCGCTTTCCGCCTCGCGGCCCTGCAGTTCCGGCGAGACAAGGCAGAGCTGGAAGCCGGCATCGCGCAGCCGGTCATGCTCGGCGCGCGTCAGAGCCAGGCGCGTGAAACAGTCGACCCAGACCCAGTCGACCTTGCCCGCCAGGGCCATGGCCGTTTCCGCGCTCTCATATTCCGACACCCGCACGGCACAGCGCGATTCGCCCCTGCGCGCAGTGCGCATCAGGAAAGGAAAGCTCTGGTCGAGAAAGAAGAAGCGCTCGATGGAATGGGCACGCATCAGCTGCAGACAGGCTGCCTCCAGCCCCTCTTCCTTCACATTCAGGATCAGCGTGCCGTGGGCATAGGCGCCGAGCCAGTGCTCGAAATCCTCGCCCGGCTGGAACGGGTCGTGATGGATCACCAGCCGCTCGCCCTGGCTGCGGATATCCACCTCCACGCCGAGACCGCGCGGGGTGGCTTCCAGTTCGGCGCGCGTGTTGCGGCGATGGGCGATCAGCTCCATGGCCGGTCAGGCCCCGGCCTTGTGGAAGCTGCGGCGCAGGCGGAAGGAATAGTCCAGCGTGCGGGCGATGAATTTGCGCTTGGCCGCCCAGTTCACATTCCAGGAGGATGTCCCGTGCTGGCGCTCGGGAAAGCGCACGGGGATGCGCTCGACACTAAGGCCGGAGCGCTTGGCATTGGCGAGCGCGAACAGGTCGAGCGAGAAATCCTTCGGCGGGGTGTCCCAGGCCTCGAAGGTCGCGCGGTGCATCAGGGTCGGCTGGGCATTCACATCGCGCAGGACATGGCCCATCAAAAGGGTCTCGAAGACGGACATGCCGGCGGTGAATACGGTGTCGGCGAGCGGGCGGCCCTTGCGCAGGCCCTTCACGAACATGGCATGCGGGGCCGGCGAGGCCTGGAACAGGGCAAGGCCCCGCGCGGCATCCATCGGGTCGGTCTGCAGGTCGGCATGGGTCCAGCCGATCACCTCGCCCGTGGCCGCAGCGAGCCCGGCGCAGATGCCGTGGCCATAACCCTCGTTCACCTCGACCCGGACCATGCGCAGGCCGGTTGTCACGGCGGTGAGGCGCGCAAGGATCTGCGGGCTGGCATCGGATGAGCCATTGTCGACCAGGATCACTTCGGCGCCTGTGGCCTCGATCAGCGCGGCGCAGCGCTCGGCCAGGCTCGGCAGGTTCGCAGCTTCATTGTAGCAGGGAATGACCAGGGACAGCGGCGGACGAGTCATGTATCGGCACCTCAAATACGCTTGCGCGGCGATTCGGCCGGCGCGCGCGAAGATGCCAGCTTGAGGTTAATCCAAGCTTGTGCTCGCGCGGGGCTCGGTGCGCTGGAAGATGTGCACCCCCTCGGCCATGGCCGGAAGCTCATGCCAGCAGCGTGCCTCCCGGCAGGGTCCGCCATACTCGGTATGGGCGAACAGCGCCTCGCGCGCGATCTCGATCATGGGCAGGTTTTCCGGCGTTTGCGGCTGGAGGGAGAAATCCACGTCGCGCGTCTGCAGGACAACAAGGTCGAGCTCTTCAAGCTGCCAGTAGGCGAAGGTCTTGAAGAAGGGGAAATAGTTCGCAGTGTCGGTGTCGTCCGGATGCCAGAGCTGGACGGGATAGGCGACGTTTGCCGGATGGCCGAGGCGTTCGGCCTCCGCCACGCTGGCCGCCAGGATGGCCTCATGGCGGGTCGACTGGACGAGGAAATCGGCTGAACCGGAGCGGTGGGCGAGGGTGTCGAAATCGCCGAATGTATACCCCGCACCGGCATGGACATTGCCGGCAAAGGCCAGACCTGCGAGGGCGGCAAGCCCCGTCCGGGGCCTGCCCTGCAGCCGGGTCGAGAACAGTATCTCGGCCGCCGCCACAGACGCGACGGTAATCAGAAGCACGCCGGGATAGAGGTAACAGCCCCAGAGCCGGTCGGTGGAGAGGAAGATCGCGCCCAGCGCGGCGGCGCCCGCCAGCGCCACAGCGAAGAGTGTGCCGGCATGGGAGGTGATCATGGCCACGGCGCGTGCGCGTATGGATCCGCTGTCGCCGGCCTGCCAGAGCGCGCCGAGAATGGCGCCAGCCATAACCAGGACCACTGCCCAGCTCAGCCAGCCGGGGCCGAAAAACGCCTCGCGCTGGACATAGCCGAGCCAGTCGGCGAGGCCGATCACCGGATCGTCAAAATAGTGACCCCGGTTCGCCCAGGTCCATCTGACATAGGAGAGAAAGCCCGTCGGCGGAGACAGGAACGCCTTTGGCACGCTGAGGGCGAACCCGCCGAGAAAGGCGAGCGCACTGCGCCGCAGGCCTGTGGCGAGGTCCTGCGGGGTGGGGAGCAGGCTCGCGCGCAGCACGGCAAAGCCTCCGAGGATCACCACAATCGGCAGGGCCGAGATTTTCGCTCCGAAGGCGAGACCGAGCAGGAGGAACGGCCAGCCGAGCATGTTTTGCCGGCGCGCCAGCAGCCAGATGAAACCTGCGAGAAAGGCCAGCATCAGCGGCTCAGGCTTGGGCATTGTGGCGTAATAGCTGGAAAACGGCACGGCCAGCGCAGCAATCAGCGCCAGGACGCGCCAGCCTGCTCCACGCACCAGCGCGCCGGCGAGCCCGGCACTGGAGGCAGCCACGAGCAGGGCAAAGGCCATGCGCGTGGCAACGATCTGGCCCTGATCTCCGGCGAAAGGTTCCACCGGCGTCGCCGCCAGCCAGGAATACCACCACAGCGTCCGGCCATAGCGCTGGTCGATGCCGACAAGAGTGTCGAGCAGTTCCGCGCCCGAGGCCGAGCCCTGGATCGCGTTCACACCGTCGAAGCTGATAAGCTCGTCCATGTACAGCATGGGCCGGCCGGCCGAGGCGTCGAGATTGGCCCAGAGCGCGAACCCGAGCCAGAGCGCGAGCACGCCCATACCTAGCGCCCACACGCCAAGGCGTGCCAGATCGGCGCCGCGCAATTGCGCGCGGAAAGGGGCAAGGGAGAGGTCGGTCATATGGCTCCGGCAGGTCTCGCAGACTGGCGAGACTAGCCGGGCGGGCCTTGCCGTTTGATTGAAGCGTCCGGAAAATCCGTTAACGCGACTCGAAGAACTTCCCGCGCTCGGTCACGGCGATGATGACGAGGCAGATGCTGCCGAGCACCACAAAGCCGACCCCCAGTGGAATGACAGAGCCGTTATATTGCTGTCCGATCACCCCACCGATCGCGGAGGCCACCGTGGTGGTGGCAAAGCCATAGGCCGCGCTGCCCACGCCCGCGATCTTGCCCAGCGGCTCCATCGCCATGGCATTGAAGTTCGAGCCGATCATCCCGAAACAGCCGAACATCAGCGCGAAACAGGGCATGAAGAGCCAGAAGACCGGGCCGAAGCTGAGCATCAGGACCAGCAGGAGCAGGCCGAAGCCGATAAAACCGAGAAGGGCCGCCTGGCTCATCCGCCGCATGCCGAAATGCTCCACCAGGCGCGAATTGGTGAAGTTGGCCACCGCCAGGGTCATGGCGATCACCGCGAACCAAAGCACGAAGGTGTCGTGCTTGCCGAACACTTCGGTGAAGACCTGCTCTGACGAGCCGATAAAGGCGAACAGCGAGCCGAAGATCACGCCCGAGGCGGCCATGTAGCCAAAGGTGATGCGCGAGCGGAACACTTCGCCATAGGCCGACAGGGTGCCCATGACATTGATCGGCCGGCGCGCGTCTTCGGGCAGGGTTTCTCGCAGGCGAAAGGCAATCCAGATGAGGACGGAAACTGACATCAGGGTCAGGACGCCGAAGATCAGCTCCCATGGTGCTTTCAGCATGATGAGCTGCCCGATCAGCGGCGCCAGGATCGGCACAACCATGAAAATGGTCATCACCAGCGACATGATCTTCGCCATGCCGCGCCCGACAAACACGTCGCGCACGATGGAGACAGCCACCACGCGGCAGGCTGAAGAGAACACGCCCTGACAGAAACGCACCGCCAGCAGGACAGCGAAATTCGGCGCGAACATGCAGGCCACACTCATCAGCGCATAGCCGACAAGGGCCAGCATCACGACGGGCCGGCGGCCATACCTGTCGGTCAGCGGCCCCCAGACCAGCTGGGGTACTCCGAACCCGGCAACATAGGCATAGATGACCAGCTGCTGGTCATTAGGGTGCGCGACACCGAGGCTGGCGGCAATATCGTCCAGCGCCGGCAGCATCACATCGATGGCCAGGGCGTTGAGCGACATCAGCGCCGCGATCATCACGATGAATTCGCCAGTCCCCATCGGCCCCGTATCGGGTGCGATCGGAATGGCGATATTCGACTGAGGCCTGGCACTATCGGCCATGGGGTACTCCTTGGCAGGCGGGAGGGCTCTTTGGACCCACCTGCCCACCAAGGCAAGGCCGGTCACAGTCAGGTGAGCAGTTTAGCAGCTATGCTCTTAGGCAGGTCACCGCGCAATGCCCGGGCATGAGCGGCAAAGGTCATGATCAGGGTGAGGCTGTCGCGGATGCGTCCATCCAGGCATCGCGCCATGAGTTCGGAGAAGGCGATCCGGTCATGAGCCAGCTCTTCGGAAGATTCCGGCGCCGTCGGTCCAGGCGTCAGGTCCCAGGCCAGGAAACAGGCCGAGCGCTCATCGGTCACGGAATTGGACACATCGAAATCGATCAGCGGCAGCCAGCTGGCTGCGATGAGGCCGGTCTCCTCGGCCAGCTCCCGACGCGCGGTCTCCAGATCGTCCTCACCGGCCGGGCCGCCGCCTTCAGGCAGCTCCCAGCTATAGGTGTCGGAGGGAAATCTGTGCTGACCGACCAGCGGGACTGTGCCGTCCTCGAAAATCGGCAGGACGCCGACAGCGACATTCTTGAACCGCACGACCCCGTAGATTCCGTCACGCCCGTCGGGATGAACGACATCATTGTGCTCAACGCGCAGCCACGGATTGTCGTAGCGCGGCTCGCAGGTGCGGACGGTCCAGGGACCGGTCGTTTTCGGGAATGTGGAGTTGACCAAGGCGCACGCCTCCCGGCGTGGCTTTACGCGTCGGCTTTCTTCTCGATGTCGCGCTTGATCTTGGCGGCGCGATCGGAAAGTTGCTCGGGCTTGGCCTTGGCGAGGAAGGCGTCCAGGCCGCCCAGCTTGTCCACCGTGCGCAGGGCTTTCGCCGCGATGCGCAGCTGGAACGTCTGGTCCAGGGCTTCAGAGTGCAGGGACACGCGCACCAGGTTCGGCTCGAACCGGCGCTTGGTTTTCACCTGCGAGTGGCTGACATTGTGCCCGACCATGGGCTTGGTTCCGGTCAGTTCGCATTGGCGCGACATGGCTATGGTCCCGTTTGGAAATCTTGATGCTTTGCGCGAAAGCGGGGTTACTATGCCTCAGAGCCTGACACGTCAAGCGTGCGACTGGCATCTGCCGCCGCAATTCGGTCAAATCCTGTAGGAATGATGCCCGAAACAAGGCATATCCGTTCAGGATGGATTGCACTTGAAGGCGTTAGAGCCCAGCTATCGCGTCACTGCTCGAAAGGAGCCCGCTTATATGAAACGCGCTCTACTGGCCGGTCTGGCCTCCACGCTTCTGCTGGCGGCCCCCGGTGCAACCGATTCCAGCTCGTCGCGTCCCAGCACGCCGCTGACCGCTGTGCGCGAAGGCCAGCCGGTGCGCATGCTCTATGAACTCAAGGCCTCTGCCTGGCTGTTCATCATCCCGATCACCGGCAAGGCGCGGTTCAATGTCGAACTGCATCCCGACACCTATCGCATCACGTCCGCGGTGAAGACCACAGGGCTCGCCGATGTGCTGGTGGATTATGATCTCGGCCTTTCTGCCACGGGCTATGTCCGCGACGGTGGCATCGAGACCTATGCCTATGTCTCGCAGAATGATGACGGCAAGAAAAACCGCCGCGTGGAGCTGCTCTGGGGCGACTCTGACGTAGACGCCGTGGTGAACCCGGCCTTCGGCGATCTCGGCCATCCGCCGGCAACCCCGGATCAGAAGATCGAGGCGCTCGACCCGATCACCGCGCTGATCAATTTCGCGCTCGAACCGCGCACCGCCCCCGACAATCCCTGCGGCGGGCCGATGAAGATCTTTGACGGGCGCCAGCTCTCCTGGCTGCATCTCGATTATGCCGGCATGAAAACCGTGCGCTCCGACGCCTGGCGCGGCGAGGCCATCGAGTGCCATGTGCGGCTGGAAAAGGTCGCCGGCTTCAAGGAAGGCACCGACCGGTCAGAGGACAATCTCGCCGGCATTGACGGACCCTTGCGCATGTGGCTCGCCCCGCTGCCAAATGGCGCCACCGTGCCGGTGCGGATCGAAGCCGAAACCGAGGATATCGGCAAGGTGACCCTGCAGGCCAGCCAGCTACGCTTCGAGCCGATCGTGAGCGAAGAAGCCCGCGCCGGCAGCGGCGGATAAGCTTCCTTCCACATTCTGAAACCGAATTCACCGCGGCTTGACCGCGGTGCCCATCTCACAGCGAGGGTTCCAGGCTCGATCTTCCGGTGATGGACCCCGTGGTCAAGCCACGGGGACGCGCATCCTGGCACATGTAAACGCCTGGTAACAACAAATTCGCCGTCCCCGGTAGCCTGCCGCAATCTGGAGTGATAACCGGCCGATATGTCGACCCTGAAGGCCGTGCTCGGCCCTACCAATACCGGGAAAACCCATTACGCCCTTGAGCGGATGATGGGCCATGCCACCGGCATGATCGGCCTGCCGCTGCGCCTGCTCGCCCGTGAGGTCTATGACCGGGTTGTCGCCGCCAAGGGCGAGGCGGCCTGCGCGCTCATCACCGGGGAAGAGCGGATCTGGCCGAAGACCGCTCGCTATTTCATCTGCACGGTGGAATCCATGCCGGTGAACCAGCGGGTGGATTTCCTCGCCATCGACGAGATCCAGATCGCCGAGGATCGCGACCGCGGCCATGTCTTCACCGACCGTATCCTGCATGCGCGGGGGCAGTCGGAGACCCTGCTGCTCGGCTCCGACACGATGGGGCCGATCCTGCGCCGGCTCGACCTTGCGGTCGACGCGCAGAAGCGCGAGCGGTTTTCCGATCTGAAACATGCCGGCGCGATCAAGATCACCAAGCTGCCCAAGAGAACGGCAGTCGTCGCCTTCAATGCCGAGGAGGTCTACGCCATCGCCGAGCTCCTGCGCCGGCAGAAGGGCGGAGCGGCGGTGGTGATGGGCGCACTCAGCCCACGCACGCGCAATGCCCAGGTCGAACTCTACCAGCGCGGCGATGTGGACTATCTCGTCGCCACCGACGCGATCGGCATGGGGCTGAACCTGGATGTCGACATGATCGCCTTTGCCGGGCGCTCAAAATTCGACGGCCACCGCCACCGCGCGCTCACGCCCGCAGAGTGCGGCCAGATCGCCGGCCGGGCCGGGCGCTTTCGCTCAGATGGCTGGTTCTGCGAGACCGGCGACTGCCCGCCCTTCGAGGAGGACATGGTCTATGCCATCGAGAACCATCGTTTCGACCCGGTCGACGAGCTGCAATGGCGCAACTCCGATCTCGACTTCCGCTCGATCAGGACACTGATTGCGAGCCTGTCGCGCCCCTCAGGCCGCCCGGAGCTGCGCCACAACCCGAATGCCTTGGACGAATGGGTGCTGCGCCGCATGGCCGAGGATCATGCCATCGGCCCGGATGTGCGCGGCGAGCGCCGTGTGCGCCGCCTCTGGGATCTCGCCCGTCTGCCCGATTTCAGGAAGGCCGGCACCGATGGCCATGCCCGGCTCGTGCTCGGCCTTGCGGAAACCCTGGCTGATCCCGATGCACGTCTCGGGTCGGTCGCGATGGAAAAACGGCTGGAAAATCTGGCCTCTCCGCGCGGCGACATTGCCGGTCTGCAGCAGCGCCTGGCGGCGATCCGCACCTGGACTTATGCCGCCCATCGCGAAGACTGGCTTGAAAATGCCGAATTCTGGCGCGAGAAGACCCGTCAGATCGAGGATCAACTCTCCGATGCCCTGCACAAGGCGCTCACCGCGCGCTTTGTCGACAAACGCACCACGGCCCTCCTTGCGGGCCTCAGAAAGGAAGACGCGCTTGTGAGCGAGATCGATACCGGCGGCGAGATTACCGTGGAAGGCCATGTTGTGGGACGGCTGAGAGGCCTCAGTTTCGAGCCCGTGTCCACGGCGGGCAGCCTGGAAGGCAAGGCCGTGCGCGGCGCGGCCGTGCAGGCCCTCAAGCCCATCCTGATCCAGCGCCTCAATGCCATCACCACTTCCGATGACCTTGCCTTCCAGCTGTCGGATGCCGGGGCGATCCTGTTTGGCGGCGAGGCAATTGCCCGCCTGGCGCGCGGCAGCGACTGGCTCAGCCCCCGCGTGGAGCTGATCGGCGGCGGGGAAGCCGACGACAATTCCCGCACGGCGGCCCAGACCCGCCTGCAGGCCTGGATCGAGGCGGAGATCGCCCGCAAGCTGCCGAGCCATCACGGCCTGCGTCATGGCGAGGCGGCCAAGACACTGGAAGGCCTCGCCCGTGGCCTTGCCTTCCGCATCATGGAAACCGGCGCGGCCATCGACCTGCGCGAGGACGATCCCGGCCACCGGATCGAGGCGGCCCAGCGCGAAGCCCTGCGCGCCGTCGGCATCCGCGCCGGCCGTGTTTCGGCCCATGCTCCCGATGCACAGAAACCCGCGCCGCAGAAACTGATCTCTGTCCTGCGCACCGTGTTCGATGACGGGATCTGCCCGCCCGCGCCGGAAGGGGCCGGCTCCTTCCCGCTCACCGAGGACTGGAGCGATGGCGCGCTGGCGGCAAACGGCTATCTGCGCTTCGGCAAGCGGGCCGTGCGCGCCGACCTCGCCGAACGGCTGGCCTGGGAAGTGGCCAAGCGGCGCAAGGAGGCCGGCAAGAACCTCTTCGCCCTGCCCGCCGAGCTGGCCTCTGTGGTGTCCTGCCCGGGCGATGAGTTCCCCGATGTGGTGAAGGGTCTCGGCCTGGTGCCGGCCGAGAAGGACCCGGAAACCGGCGCGCCGACGCTGTGGCGCTATGGCGGCCGCGGCCGCCCCGACGGCCCGCCTGCCCCACAACGCCGCGAAGGCGGTGGCCGCCCCCCACGGGCTCAGGGTCAGGACCGGTCCCAGCAGGGCGGAAAGCGCCCGCGTCCCGAGCGGGGCGGCAAGGGTGGCGGCAAGCCCCCTCGCCGCGATCACACCCCGACCCGCAGGATCGATCCCGACAGCCCGTTTGCGGCGCTCGCTGTGCTGCTGCCCGACGAAAAGCCGAAAAAGCAGAAACGCAAGCCGAAGAAGAAAAACCGCGACAAGCCCGCCGCGCCCTCTTCCGGCTTCACCTACACGCCCTTTCAATGAGCGAAACGGCGCCCGAAACCGCGCGCCTCGATGTCTGGCTCTGGAGAGCCCGCTTTTTCAAGACCCGGGCCCTGGCCGCCAAGGCCGTCACCAAGCGCGGTGTTCGCATCACCCGCTTCCAGCAGACCCGGCGAACCGACAAGCCCGGCGCAAGCGTGGCTGTCGGCGATACTTTGACCTTTACACGTGGCTCGCATATCGAAATCGTCGAGGTGGCCGGGCTGGGCCACCGGCGCGGGCCGGCCAGCGAGGCCCAGGGCCTTTATGTCCGGCGAGGAGATGAAGATGTTTGAGTCGATCAAGCGGATGTTTTCCGGCGAGCCTGAGCGTGACGAGGCCGTGGACCCGCACGAGGCGGCCGCTGCGCTCCTTGTCGAGGCGGCCCTGGCCGATGGCGTCTATGCCAACATGGAAAGCGACATGATCGCGATGATCCTGCTGGAGAGCTTCAATTTCGATGCCGAGCGCGTCGACGAACTGATCCAGCGTGGGGAGATGCTGGCCGAGGAATCGGTCGGCTCGCACCAGTTTACCAAGCATGTGAAACGCCTGCCGCTGGAAGAACGCGTTGCGATTGTCGAGGGCCTCTTTCGCGTCGCCCTGGCCGATGGCGAGGAGTGCCCTTACGAGGACGCCTATATCCGCAATGTCGCGTCCCTGCTCTATGTCGATGATGTCAGCCGGGCCCAGGCCCGCAAGCGCGCCGAAGCGCGTGTCGCCAGTGACAACAACACGAATTGACATGACGCGCGCGCACCCTAACTGAGGGGCGCTACGTTCAGCAGAAAGATCCTCCGCCCATGACCTATATCGTCGTCGACGCCTGCATTAAGTGCAAATACATGGACTGCGTCGAGGTCTGCCCCGTGGACTGCTTCTATGAGGGCGAGAACATGCTCGTCATCCACCCCGATGAGTGCATCGATTGCGGGGTCTGCGAGCCGGAATGCCCGGTCGAGGCAATCAAGCCTGACACCGAAGACGACCCGGACGCCAAGTGGCTGAAGCTGAATACTGACTTTGCCAAGGTCTGGCCGAACATTACGCGCGCGAAAGAACCGCCGGCGGATCGGGAAGAGTTCGCAAACGAAACCGGCAAGCTGGAGAAATACTTCAGCGACAAGCCCGGTACTGGCGACGCCTAGACCGCGCACTGTGGCAACTGCACAATAACAAGTTGCGAATTCCTTGCAATTCTGTTATGCTCAGGGCTTGAGCGAGCAATAGTCCATCATCACGAACTCTTCCAACGGCGTCTCTTTTTTGCGGCAGACCGGCGGGAGAGTTTTGGCTGAAGTGGCGTAGAAAGGCGTAAGAACATGACAACGAAGACGCAAGCGAAGTCCGGACTGGTCTTTGAGGTGGGGCAAAGCATCGTGTATCCGGCTCACGGGGTGGGCTCAATCACGGCCATCGAAACTCAGACTGTCGCAGGCATGGAACTTGAGGTCTATGTGGTCTCGTTCGACCAGGACAAGATGATCCTGCGCGTGCCGACCAATCGCGCCGAAGCTTCGGGCATGCGCGCCCTGGCCGGCTCGAAACTCGTTGATGATGCTCTGAAAACCCTTGGCGGCCGGGCCCGCATCAAGCGCACCATGTGGTCGCGCCGCGCCCAGGAATACGAAGCCAAGATCAACTCCGGCGACCTGATCTCGATCGCCGAGGTCGTGCGCGACCTGCACCGCGGCGAAGACCAGCCGGACCAGTCCTATTCCGAGCGCCAGCTCTATGAGAGCGCGCTGGACCGGATGGCCCGCGAACTGGCCGCTGTGGAAAACATTGACCGCGACACAGCCATGGATCGCCTGGCCGCTTCGCTTGCCAAGAAGAAAGCCGCATAAGCCGCAGCGGCTTTCTGCAAATTTCTGCAAATCAGACCGGCGTGACCCCAGAGTCGCGCCGGTTTTTTCATGCCCCGCGCGGAAATTTTCCCTCCCGTGTGATCCATGTGTGCCTCGTGTGCGTATCTCCTCTGAGCCCGGCAAAAACCGGGTGCAGACGGGAGGCAAATCCATGGCAGCAGATATGCGCCAGGCCAGCGGCATGGTGGATCGGGGCTTCGTCCGGCGCGCCATGCAGACGCCGATGCTGGAGCAGTCCCGGGAAATGTCCCTCGCCAGACGCTGGCGCGAGCAACAGGATGAGCGCGCCCTGCACGAACTGACATCGGCCTATATGCGGCTGGTCATTTCCATGGCGACGCGCTTCCGCAATTACGGCCTGCCCATGGCCGACCTGGTGCAGGAGGGCAATGTCGGCCTGATGCAGGCTGCGGCCCGGTTCGACCCCGAGCGCGAGGTGCGGTTTTCCACCTATGCCAGCTGGTGGATCCGCTCGGCGATCCAGGACTATGTCCTGCGCAACTGGTCGATCGTGCGTACCGGCACCACGGCGGCGCAGAAATCCCTGTTCTTCAATCTCCGGCGCCTGCGCGCGAAGATCAACGATCTGGACGACGCCCTCGTCAGCACGGAAAGCCGCACCTGGATCGCCCGCCATCTCGGCGTGCCCGAGCGCGATGTCGAGACCATGGTGGCGCGCATGTCGGCCGGGGATCGTTCACTGAACGCACCGATTTCCACCGATGGCGACGGCGAATGGCAGGACCTGCTCGCCGATGACAGCGCCACGCCCGACCAGGCTGTGGAGGCCCGCCGCGACGCTTCCCGGCGCCGCGCCTGGATCGCCGATGCCCTGAGCGCGCTGAACGAGCGCGAGCTGATGATCATCCGCGAGCGGCGCCTCGGCGAGGAAACCGTAACGCTTGAAATCCTCGGCCAGCGTCTCGGCATCTCGAAGGAACGCGTGCGCCAGATCGAGCATCAGGCGCTCGGCAAGCTGCGCCGCACGCTGGAGAAAATGGTCGGCGATCCGGAAAAGGCCGGCCTTATTCCGAACACCTAGCCAATCGCCGCGAGGATGCGGTCCACCGTCCAGTAAAGGCCGATGGCGCCGATGATCAGCGCAACGGGCAGGGCAATCAGGCGCGGCGTGCCCTGCCTTCCCCAGCTGCTCCCCGTCAGGCGCGTGGCAAAGACCAGGAGCATCAGTGCCATCAGCGCGACTGAGAACTGGCCGATCTCCACCCCGACATTGAAGCCCACAAGGCCGGCGATGAACTGGTTTTCCGGCAGGCCGAGCGCGCCGAAAAAGCCGGCGAAGCCAAGCCCGTGCACAAGCCCGAACACAAAGATCATCGCGATCCGCCAGGGCGGCGGGTCGTGGAACCAGACCGCTTCGAGCGCCACGAAGGCGATGGTCGCGGCAATCAGCGGTTCGACCAGATAGGCCGGCGGCGCCACCACGCCGAGCGCGGCAAGGCCCAGCGTCACGGTATGGGCCGCCGTAAACGCGGAAATCTGCAAAGCGAGCCGTTTCAGGCCGGTGGTGGAGACCACCAGCGCCAGGACGAAGAGGATATGGTCCAGCCCGCCGGGCAGGATGTGGCCGATCCCGATCTGGACATAGAGCCCGAACGTCTCCGTCCAGGGCCGCTCAGCGACTTCTGGCGGGCGGGCGAACCGTCGGCCTTGCTCCACCGGCACGGTGACATCGGCACTGTCGAGATCGGCGAGCGCGCGGCAAAGCGCCGGGTCCATGCCGCTGTCGGGCGTGCAGAACTCATCTGCCGGGTGGGCGCAGGCTCTGGAAACAAACACCAGCACGACCAGGGCCAGGCAGGTCAGGGCACGCAGGACACTCGGTTTCGCAAGGGGCAATCTGAACTACCGGAAGTCTGGGTGGACGTGCTCATGCTCGTCATGATCATGATCAAGGTGCCCGTGATGGTCCCCAAATGGCGCCAGCGCAATGGCAAGGGCCACTGAAACGCCGGCGGCGACTGCAAAAAGACTGCGCGCCGGGGTCTCCACGCGCGCCGGAGCAAGCAGCGGCCCGGTCGCCACGAAGAGCAGCAATCCAGCCGACAGCGCGAAAAGCTGGCCCAGCGTCTCATCGCCGACCGAGTACATGAAAGGCCCTGAAACCGCGACGCCCAGCGGCGTCGTCGCGGCCGCCGCGATGAAGGCCCACAGGAAAGCACCGCGATTGGAGGTGCCAGCCGCGCGCAGGATGGCAAAGGCGATCACGCCTTCGGGAAACTCATGCAGGATCAGCGAAACGGCTGCGAACACCCCGGATTCGAAGCTCGCGGCAAAGGTGACGGCATAAATGATCCCGTCGATAAAACTGTGAATGCCGATGGCGAGCAGCGGGGTCAGCGCTTCGATCGGCCGGCGGGCCGGCACCCCCGCGCCCTGTCCCTGCAAGAGGCGCGTGGCCTGGTTCAGCAACAGACCACCGAGAAAACCTGCCAGGATAAATGCCGGCGCGCTGTCGGCCTTGCGAAAGGCTTCCGGCGCAATATGCAACAGGGTCAGCGTGACCAGCATGCCACCCGCCGCCAGACCGAAAAGGTCGGCATTGCGCGCACTCCAGTCGGCCCGCAGCGCGACGGCCAGCAGGCCGAGCGAGGTAATAAACGCCGCTGTCAGGCCGAAGAATAACGGCGCTTGCAGGGACATCATCATGTGGGCAAATCTCCGGGGTGCCGCGAGGCAGTGGGGGTTGGGCCGATCTGGCGCAGCTATCGCGCCTTGAAGCCGAGCGAAGTGTTATAGTATCTCATTCTGCAAAGCCAATTCCTTTTGTGTGGACCGGCAGTGAAGGAGCCCTTCCCATGACCTCAGTCACCTTGATGCGCGGGATCGGGCTCGCAGCCCTGGTTATGGGCCTTGCTGCCTGTGGGGCCCCGAACGAGCCGGAAGCGCCCGCAGAGGTCGCCCCGCCGACCCAGCCCGAAACGCCTGAGACCCCCGCTGCGGGTGAGGCCGATCACGACATGCATGATGAAGATCATGATGAGCATGACGGCGAGGAAGACGACCACCACGCCCACCATGAAGAGGACGAAGATCTCGCCGGCGGGGAAGCCCATGAGCATGGCGCGGCCGAGGCCGCCCTGGTGCTGCAGGGCGAGACGCTGACCCTGTCGCTCGACACCCCGCTCGACAGTTTCGGCGTGCGCGAGGCCGCACCGGAAACCGCTGCCCAGGAAGCCGAGCACGATACGCTCGCCAATACGCTCGCCGCGCCAGACACCGTGTTCTCGGTCAACCCCGAGGCCGGCTGCACGCTCACCTCGAGCGATGTCGCCTTCCGCCACCATGGCGACCATGGCGCGGCCCTGCTGACCTACACTTATGAATGCGCCAGCCCCGAGGAGCTCGACAGGATCGGCTTTGAGGTCTTCACCGCTTATCCAGGCTTCCATACCGTGGATGCCGTAATCCTGAACGGCGCCCAGCAGAGCACCGGCCTCATCACCGAAGAGGTGACCGAACTTGCCTGGCCGGAAAGCCACTGACCGATGACGCCACTGGTCGATCTCAGCCAGGTCCGCTTCACCTGGCCGAAACAGGCGCGGCCCGTGCTCGACATTGCCGAGTTCCAGGTGATGCCGGGCGAGCGTGTCTTCCTGCGCGGCCCGTCGGGTTCGGGCAAATCCACGCTGCTCGGCCTGATCAGCGGCGTTCTGAGCCCGCAGGAAGGTGAGATCCGCCTCATGGGTGAAGATCTCACCCAATGTTCCAGTGCCCGGCGCGACCGGCTGCGCGCAGACCATCTCGGCATCATCTTCCAGCTCTTCAATCTGGTGCCGTATCTCGGCGTGGTGGCGAATGTCGCGCTGCCCTTGCGCTTTTCCCCGCGCCGCCGCGCGGCGGTGGAAGGCGCGCCGGAAAAGGAGGCCATACGCCTCCTCTCCGCGCTCGGCCTGACCGATTCGGACCTGCTGGAACGCCGCGTCGTGGATCTTTCGGTCGGCCAGCAGCAGCGTGTGGCCGCAGCCCGCGCCCTGATCGGCGCGCCGGATCTCGTCATCGCCGACGAGCCGACCTCCGCGCTCGACACGCTGGCGCGCGACCAGTTCATCACCCTGCTCGCCGGAGAGGCCGAGCGCACCGGCGCGGGCCTCCTCTTCGTCAGCCACGATCCGGGCCTTGCCAGCCATTTCGAGCGCAGCGTCGACCTTACCGAAATCAACCGCGCCAGCCAGACGGAGCCGGCCGCATGAATGCTTCCATTCTCGGCCTTGCCTGGCGCAGCCTGATGAACCGCAAGGGCTCGGCCCTGCTGACCATCCTCGCCGTGGCGCTCTCGGTGGCGCTGTTTCTCGGCGTTGAGAAGACCCGCCAGGGCGCGCGCGAGGGCTTTGCGACCACAATCTCCGGCACCCATCTCATTGTCGGCGCGCGCACGGGTCAGGTGAACCTGCTGCTCTATTCGGTCTTCCGGCTCGGCGATGCCACGGCGGAGATTTCCTGGCCAAGCTATGAGTGGCTGGCCAGCCGCGAGGATGTCGACTGGACCGTGCCGATCTCGCTCGGCGACAGCCATCGCGGTTTCCGCGTGCTCGGCACGACGCCGGGCTATTTCGAGCACTACAAATATGCCGGCGGAGATTCGCTGGAAATGGCCGAGGGCGAGCAGTTCGACGACCTGTTCGACGCCGTGATCGGCGCGGAGGTCGCCCAGGAACTGGGCTATGAGGTCGGCACGGAGATGGTGCTCAGCCACGGGCTTGGCCGGGCCGGGCTGCAGACCCATGACAACCGGCCCTTCCGCGTGGTTGGCGTGCTGGAGCGCACCGGCACGCCGGTCGACCGCACCATCCATGTCTCCCTGCAGGCGATCACCGCGATTCATGTCGGCTGGGAAACCGGCACGCGCAATCCGATGGCGGACTCCATCTCCGAGGACATGGTGCGCGGTTTCGATCTCACCCCGCGCACCGTGACTGCCGTCTTCGTCGGCCTGAAACAACCCGGCCGCATTCTCAGCGTCAAGCGCTCCATCGACACCTATCGCGGTGAGCCGATGATGGCGATCATGCCCGGTGTGGCGCTGACCCAGCTCTGGGAGGTGTCCAGCGTGGCCGAGCGGGCCCTGCTGGGCGTTTCGCTGTTTGTCGTCGCGGTGGGCCTTGTCTCCATTCTCACCTCGATCCTGACCAGCCTGAATGCGCGGCGGCGGGAAATGTCGATCCTGCGGGCGGTCGGCGCGCGGCCGGGCCATATCTTCTTCCTGCTGGTCGCCGAGGCGGCCCTGCTGGGCTTTTTCGGCGCGCTGGCAGGCATGGTGCTGGTCCATGTGCTGCTCGCGGTGGCGGGCCCGCTTCTGGCGGCGCGCTACGGGATCAACCTGATTGGCACAGGGCCGGGCATGGTGGATGTGTATACCGTGCTTGCCGTTACGGGCGCAGCGCTGATGATGGGGGCAATCCCCGCCTGGCTGGCCTTCCGGCGTTCGCTCGCTGATGGTCTGACCGTGAAACTGTAACATGCTGCACCTATCTCTCATGCAGCCCATGAAAGGAGCCGCCATGCGCCACCAGCTCAGTCTTGCTCTTCTCGCCATGAGCCTTGCCGCCTGTGGCAGCGAGATCACTGCGCCCGCCAGTGCCAGTCCGCAGCAGCAGAGCGCGCAGGACTCCTCGCTCGCCGCCACCGCCGCGCGCGAAGCCGAGCGGGAAGCTGCAGCCGAAGCGCGCGGCGTGCGCGAGCTTGGCTGGGAAGAGCTGATGCCGGCCGGCGAGGAAGAACGCCTGGCGGCCATGTACCAACAGCAGATGCAACAGCTTTATTCCGGCGCGCCGATCGCCGAGGGTTCGGCGGGTGACCAGGCCATCCAGATCGGCACCTTCAACACCGTGCCGGAACTGAATGGCGTGAAGGTCCGCATTCCCGGCTACACCGTGCCTTTCGAGTTCGGCGCCGATGCGCAGATCACCGAGTTCCTGCTGGTGCCCTATTTCGGCGCCTGCCTGCACGCCCCGCCGCCGCCGCCCAACCAGACCCTGTTCGTCATGACCGACGAGCCGATCAAGATGCGCGATCTCGCCCAGGCCGTCTGGATCGAAGGCACGCTCTACACCCAGACCCAGGAATCGGAACTGGCGGATGCGGCCTATACGATCAAGATGGATTCCATCGAAGTCTACGACTACTAGCCCGGTCAATCCGACCCCGAATTGATGCGGCGCAATATGTGCTATTGCAGCGCAGCAATCGCGAATGACAAGCCTCGCCCGGCGATTTATAGTCGATCCAACAAGAATACGGAGGATCGGATGGACGCACTGAGCGCGAACGGCGCCGCAACGGCGGCTGATACGGTGATGGACGGCCTGGTTGCGGCCATGGCCCAGGCAGCCGGCGATGTCGAAGCCTATGTCGAGGCGGCCAAGCGTGCGGCTGCCGCGCTGCTGGTCAGGGATGGCCGGCCCGACCGCAAGGCGCTCGATACCCACCAACATATCGCCCACGGCCTCTCCTGGATCGCCACATATGGCGACACGCTGCGCGAGATGTCTCACTGGGCCGCGCGCCTGAAGGGCGAGGGGCGGTTCGGCACCATCGAGGCCCTCTTGAGCCAGATCCTCTTCGCCGAATACATCGCCCAGCTGCGCGGTGGCATCCCGATGAACCAGGGCGAGATCATCCGTGCCGGCGATCTCGGCTGCAGCGCGGAGGATACAAGATCGCTCCACACCGCCGTCTGCGAGCGGTTCCTGGCCGAGGGCAAGACGCCGGCCAGCATGGCCGCGGCCGCCTCTCTCCTGCCCGACAGCCTGACCCGCGCCACGGTGGAGGAAACCGGCCTCGACGACACCATGGACATGGTCCGCGACCAGTTCCGCAAATTCTCCAATGACAAGGTCGTTCCCTTCGCCCATGAGTGGCACCTGAAGGACGAGCTCATCCCCATGTCGGTCGTCGACCAGATGAGCGAGCTCGGCGTGTTCGGCCTCACCGTCCCGGAAGAATTCGGCGGGCTCGGCCTTGGCAAGACCTCCATGTGCGTCGTCTCCGAAGAACTGTCGCGCGGCTATATCGGCGTCGGCTCGCTCGGCACACGCTCGGAAATCGCCGCCGAGCTTCTCCTCAATGGCGGGACGCAGGCGCAGAAGGAGAAATACCTTCCCGCCATCGCGTCCGGCGAAATCCTTCCCACCGCCGTTTTTACCGAACCCAATACCGGGTCGGATCTGGGCAGCCTGCGCACCCGCGCGGTGAAGGATGGCGAGACCTGGAAGATCACCGGCAACAAGACCTGGATCACCCATGCCGCGCGCGCCGACCTGATGACGGTGCTGGCGCGGTCCATCCCGGACACGAACAATTTCTCCGGCCTCTCAATGTTCCTCTGCGAAAAGCCGCGCGGCACCGAGGACAATCCCTTCCCCGCAAAAGGCATGACCGGCGGGGAGATCGAGGTGATCGGCTATCGCGGCATGAAGGAATACGAGCTTGGGTTCGACGGCTTCGAGGTCCCGGCGGAAAACCTCCTCGGCGAGGTCGAGGGCATGGGCTTTCGCCACCTGATGGCCACCTTCGAGGGCGCCCGCATCCAGACCGCCGCCCGCGCCATCGGCGTCGGCCAGTGCGCCTATGAGCTGGGCCTCAAATACGCGCTCGACCGCGAACAGTTCGGCAAGCCGATCTTTCAATTCCCGCGCGTCGCCAACAAGCTCGTCATGATGGCGGCCGAGCTCATCGGCGTGCGCCAGCTGACCTATTTCTCCGCCCGCCAGAAGGACTCAGGCAAACGCTGCGACCTGGAGGCCGGCATGGCCAAGCTGCTCGGCGCCCGCGTCGCCTGGGCGGCGGCCGACAACGCGCTGCAGATCCATGGCGGCAATGGCTTCGCGATGGAATACCCCATCTCCCGCGTCCTGGCCGATGCCCGCATCCTGAATATTTTCGAGGGCGCTGGCGAGGTCCAGGCCATGGTGATCGCCCGGCGTCTGCTTGAGGATCTGAACTAGGCAGAAACACCGCAGCCCTCACCCCTGACCCCTCTCCCGGCCGCGGGAGAGGGGTCAGGGGTGAGGGCGGCAATGTCTGAAATCTCAGGGCGACTGCCCCGCGCCATTCAGCATCTCCCGCGCGGCCACGTCGCACTGCCAGGCGACATCCGCCTCGCGTTCCAGCCAATCGGAACCCGCCACCCCCGGCGGCGCACCGGGGCGCAGCGGACTTGTCCGCCCGCGCTCGGCCCGCGCCAGCCAGAGCGCCATGCGCCGCACCGCCGGGGCGGGGTCGTTTGCGAGCGACGAGAGCGCGGCGAGCCGGGCGGCAAGGCCTTGCGTGGAATGGGGTACCGGCTCTGTGAGCCAGCCTGGCGAAACATTGCCAGCCACAGCGAAACTCAGCTCCGGCAAGGGATCGAACAGCGCGAATCCGGGTCTTTTCGGCCCGTTCGGCGCAGTTTTCGTGGGTTCCACCCGTTTCACCCGGCGCGGCCGCGCCTCCACCGTCACACCACCCGCCAGCACCACCAGCATCCGCCGCGCCGCCCCTTCCGCGCGCCGCAGCTCTTGGAACGCCCGCGCCCAGAGAGCCCCCGGCAGCCAGCCCCGCCCCGCCAGCACGCCAAGCCGCGCCAGCGTGGCCGAGACCAGCCGCCAGCCAAGGTCAAGCGCAGAGTGGGTTTTCGCGTCCATGCGCTGGAGCTTCGCACGGGCGGGAAATGGGTCGGATAAACACCGCCTCCATGGTGAGCGAAGTCGAACCATGGGCAACACGCACCGCGCCCGGGCCGCCCTCCCTCGGCTTCACTCGGGATGAGGGCCGTACGGCCTCGTCACTATGTCCAGCAAATATGCTATGGGAAATTTCCCAGCGCCCGTGCATAATGTACAGCATGCAAACCGAGGTCTTCCCGCGTATCACTGTCAATCCGGAGGTCTGCTTCGGCAAACCGACCGTGAGGGGTATGCGCCTCAGGGTCAGCGATGTGCTCGACATGCTGGCCGCTGGGGCGAGCCGCGGGGACATACTCGACAGTTATCCCTCTCTGGAAGATGCCGACATCACAGCCTGCCTTGCCTATGCGGCGAGAGCCGCCGACAACCGCCTCGCCTTCGCGGCGGAATAGGCGGTGCGCTTCCTCGTCGATGCCAACCTGCCGCCACGTCTGGTGGCCTGGCTGATCGAAGAGGGTCATGAGGCCGACTATTCCGACGACCTGCTGGGGCTGGGTGCCAGCGACACGGCAATCTTCACGGCCGCCAGAGAAAGCGGCTCCGTGATCGTCTCCAAGGACCGTGATTTCCGCTTGCTCGTGCAGCCGCCGCCCCCGCCGCAATTGCTATGGGTGCGCCTCGGCAATGCCACCAATACAAGGCTCATCGCCCTGTTCGAAGAGAATTTTCCGGCAGCATTGCGGGAATTGGAGACAGGCGATCTGCATGTTGAGATCGAACCTTAGCAGGCAGTCCGTGTCCTTCGTGGTGCAGCCTACTACAAAATAAACTTCGACAAATCCGCGTTCCCCGCCAGCCCTGCCACCATCTTTTCCACATAAGCCGCGTCGATCTCGATGGTCTCGCCGGAGCGGTCGGGGGCTTCGAAGCTGATTTCGTCGACGAGGCGTTCGAGCACGGTCTGGAGGCGGCGGGCGCCGATGTTTTCGACCGTGTCGTTGACCTTCACGGCAATGTCGGCGAGCGCGTCTATGGCGTCTTCGGTGAAGGTCAGGGTCACGCCTTCGGCTGCCATCAGGGCGACATGCTGTTTGATCAGGCTGGCTTCCGGCTCGACCAGGATGCGGCGCAGATCGTCGCGGGTGAGCGCGTCGAGTTCCACGCGGATCGGCAGGCGGCCCTGCAGTTCCGGCAGGAGGTCCGAGGGCTTGGCGATGTGGAAGGCGCCCGACGCGATGAAGAGGATATGGTCGGTTTTCACCACGCCGCGCTTGGTGGAAACCGAGGTGCCCTCGATCAGCGGGAGCAGGTCGCGCTGGACGCCCTCGCGCGAGACATCGGCCCCGCCGCGATCCTTGCGGGCGGCGACCTTGTCGATCTCATCGAGGAAGACGATGCCGTCCTGTTCCACGGCGTTCACCGCCTCGCGGACGATCTGGTCCTCATCGATCAGCCGGTCGGCTTCCTCATCCAGCAGCGGCTTGTAGGCCTCGATCACCGTGGTGCGCACCTGGCGCTTGCGCCCGCCCATGGCCTTGCCGAACAGGTCGCCGAGATTGACCATCCCCATGGAGCCACCGGCGCCGGGAATGTCCATCATCTGCATCGGGTTTGAGGTGTCGGCGAGATCGAGATCGACCGGCTTGTCGTCAAGCTCGCCCATGCGCAGCTTGCGCCGGAAGGACTCGCGGGTGGAGGACTGGGCGTTTTCCCCGACCAGGGCGTCGAGCAGGCGTTCCTCGGCGGCATCCTCGGCGCGCTGGCGCACCTGTTCGCGCTTGGTCTCGCGGATCATGGCGATGGCGCTTTCAACGAGGTCGCGGATGATCTGTTCGACATCGCGGCCGACATAGCCGACCTCGGTGAACTTGGTGGCTTCCACCTTCAGGAAGGGGGCTTTTGCCAGTTTGGCGAGCCGCCGGGAAACCTCGGTCTTGCCGACGCCGGTCGGGCCGATCATCAGGATGTTCTTCGGGGTGATCTCATGGGCGAGGTCTCCGCCGACCTGCTTGCGGCGCCAGCGATTCCTGAGGGCGATGGCGACGGCGCGCTTGGCGCCGGACTGGCCGACAATGTGGCGGTCGAGTTCGGAGACGATTTCCCGGGGTGTAAGATCTGTCATCTGCCGTATTTGGCACGGCCTTACGCGCGCGCAAGTCCCGGCGGTGCATCTTCGTCGGGGAAGATGCGGGAGAACAGCCCGCCGCGCGGCAGGATGGCGAGCACCATGCGCCGCGCCGTCGACCAGCCGCCGCCGATCAGCACGACCGCGCTGCCGAGCACGATGAGGGTGAAGATGGTCGTGTTGACGACGCCGAGGCCCATATTCCCGATCAGGGCGGTGATCGCGATGGCATAGGTGACCAGGCTGGAGACAATCAGCGCGCGGCGGTTGAGCGCGAGCGAGAGCAGGGCAAAGCCGAGCAGCGAGGCGAGCAGGATCGAGGCCGGCATGGTCTGCGCACTCCCGCCGAAAAAGCCGAGCGTGAGCCCGCGCAGGCCGAGAATGATCTGCGGCGCGGCGGCCAGGTGCAGCCAGAAGGCATGGTCGGAGCGGCGCGTCAGGCGTTGCGGATCGCCGGCGTCGAGGAAGATCGCCACGGCCAGGGTGATGAGGCCGACAATCATGCTCATCGTCCCGCCGATGACAAGGCCGGTATTGCCGAAGAAGGCCACGCCCGAATAGGCCGTCACGGCGAGCGCGATGGCGAGCACGAAGAGCGCAAAGGGCAGGCGGAAGCGCAGGAAGAAGGCGAGCGCGGCTGCACCGGTCGTCAGTCCACCGAGCATGCCGAGATTGCCGATGGCGTAGAACGCATCGCCCGTGCTGGCGATCTCGTCGACCGCGCCATTGCCGACGACCAGCGAGGCGGCGAGCCCGGTGAGCAGGCTGAACGCCGTGCACAGGACAATGGAGGGCAGTAAAAGGCGCCGGCGCTTGCAGAAATATTCTGCCAGGCCCCAGGCCGCGAGGATGGAGGGAACAAGCGCGGCCGCGCCGAGCAGCGGCGTCGGCTCTTCCGGCAGCAGCAGCTTTCCGAACAGGGCAATCAGGCCGGAGAGCAGGAGCACGATCCCGATCGACAGGAAGATGTCGTTGAGATTGGCCAGGAAACGCAGGGATTCCGGGTCGCCGCTGGCATCGGCCCCATTGCGGCGCGCCAGGAAACGCTCCAGCGCGCCGGACGTGGCCTCGTCCAGGATGCCGGCTTTTACCGCCGCATGCAGGTCGTTGCGGTCAAACATCCAGCGATTCCACGGTGAACTGGGTGTTGGTGTAAACGCAGATCGAGGCGGCGATTTCCATCGCTTTCCGCGCCACGGTTTCCGCGTCCTGCTCATAGTCCTGCAGCGCGAGTGCGGCAGCCTGGGCATAGGTGCCGCCCGAACCGATGGCGACCACATTGTGTTCCGGTTCAAGCACATCGCCCGTGCCGGTGATGACCAGCGTGACCTCGGCATCGGCCACGATCAGCATGGCTTCGAGCTTTTGCAGGTACTTTTCCGTGCGCCAGTCCTTGGCCAGTTCCACCGCCGCACGCATCAGCTGGCCGGGAAAGCGTTCGAGCTTTTCCTCCAGCCGCTCGAACAGGGTGAAGGCATCGGCCGTGGCCCCGGCAAAGCCGGCCAGGATCTTGCCCCCTCCGAGACGGCGCACCTTGCGTGCATTGCCTTTCATGACGGTCTGGCCCAGTGAGACCTGACCGTCACCGATCAGCACCACCTGGCCCGGCTTTCTTACCGCCAGGATCGTGGTGCCATACCAAGTGTTCGGATCGCCATGATTTATCGACATACGATAAGAATGGCGCAGTGCGGTCAAATTTTCAAGTGGCTTTCGTGCGCTCAGCCCGCTTTCGGGGCCGCGCGCCGGCGCCGGCGGGCTTCCCATTGCTGCACGAAAGCGGGGAAATCGCGAGCCGAAAGCGCCTGGCTGTAGAGGAAGCCCTGGCCATAAGTGCATCCGCGCTTGCGCAGGAATCGCGCCTGTTCGGGCGTCTCGACACCTTCGGCCACGGTCTCCATGCCGATGGACTGGGCCATGGCCAGGATCATCTCGACAATCGGACGCGAGGAGCTCTCGTTTTCCAGGTTCTGGACGAATTGCCGGTCGATCTTGAACACATCGAACTGGAGCTGGGAGAGCGTGGCAAGATTGGAGTGGCCGGTGCCGAAATCGTCCACCGCCAGGCGCACGCCCATGGCTTTCAGCGGATTGAGCATCTCCTGGAAAGCCTTTGGATCGTCCACGGCCACCGATTCGGTGATCTCCAGTTCCAGATAGGCCGGCGGCAGACCGGTCGCCGTCAGCGAAGAGAGCACGTTGGCGCGGAAATCGGGATTGCGCAGCTCCAGCGGGGAGACATTCACCGCCACGGACATGGCCAGCCCCTCGCGCAGCCAGCCGGCGGCCTGCTCGCATGCGCCCTTGAGCACCTGCCGGCCGATCACCTCGATCAGGCCGGTCTCTTCGGCCAGCGGAATGAAGGCGCCCGGCGAGATGAACCGTCCGCCCGGACGGCGCCAGCGCGCCAGCGCCTCGCAGCTCTTGATCTGGCCCGTATGCAGGTCGATCTTCGGCTGGAAATAGGGGACGAACTCGCCATTCTCGATGCCTTCGCGCAGCTCGGCCTCCAGCTGGGCGCGGCCCGAGGCGACCCGGTCGAGCCGCGGGGCATAGAAGCGGAAGCCGCGCTTGCCGTCCTCGCGCACCGCGCGCAGTGCGGTCTCGGCCCGGCGCAACAGGTCTGTGCGCATGGTTCCGTCTTCCGGCGCCATCACGATGCCGCCGCTGAGCCCCAGCGTGACATCATGGTTTTCCACCTTCAGCGGCGCCACGAAGGCGCTGCGCAGGGCGCGCGCCACGGCCGAGGCATCGCCGCGGCCGCCAATATTCGGCATCACCAGAAAGAGATTGTCGGCCCAGGCCTGGGCCAGGAAGAAACCGGAGCTTTCCACCAGCTCGCGGTCGGCCAGTTCGTTGATCTCCTTGCGGATGCGGGCCACGGCCTCGCGCAGGAGCGCCTCGCCGACATCGCTGCCGAAGCTCTCGCAGGCGCGGTCGAAGTGATCGAGGTCGAGCCGGTAGATGGCCATGGGGTGGCCGAAGTCGGTCGTCTTGAGATGGCGATCGATATATTGCGAGAGCGCGGTGAAGTTGGGCAAACCGGTCGGGCCGTTCTGGAAAGCCACCAGCCGCAGGTCCTCGATCTCGCGCCGGCGCGATTCCATGACCCGGCGCATGGTATCGTTGAGCTGGTGAAGCTCCATGAACTGGGTCTGGCGCGCGGCATCCTCATGCAGGGGGCGACCCGCCTCGAGGGTATCGATATCCTCGCGCACAATCGTGACCGAGCGGACGATGAGATTGGCGAACATCATTGCGATGCTTCCCGCCATGATGACCGCGAACAGTACGAGCAAGGCCATGCCCCAGGCCGGCATGGCCATCCTTCCGGCGACGAGCGGACCGGCGCGCAGCTGGCCGATCACCTGGCCGTCGAACCGGACAGGTACGGAATAGCGCGGATTGTCCTGGCCCACCGTGCCGTTGGCGTATATGAGCTCGCCATTCTGGTCGGTGATCTCGATATAGACCGGGTAGCGGGAATTTACGGCATTGCGCACACCGAACTCGTCGCCGAGGGCGAGATCCGTCGAGACAAGATTTGCAAGCCGCAGGGCCTCGGCGCGCGAGCGCTCATGTCCGTGGAAACCGGCCGCGGTCACGTTGGCGAGCAGGATACAGAGGACCACGAACAGGGCGACCAGCACTGCCGCAAGGGGCAGCACCGACGTCATGCGCACTCGCCCGAAAATCAGGGTCTTGTCATTTGTTTCTGGCACGCAGTTTTCGCGCCTCTCTTCGCCCACTATACCGACATATCTCAGCGTGTTTGCAGAATAAGGTTTTGAATTCGGTTAAAGCGCGTCAATTGAACTGAAAGACTTGAGCAACATATCCACGAAGATGAGCACAGAGCGCACCGCCACAATCACCCGCAAGACCCGCGAGACCGATATCAAGGTTTCGGTCAATCTCGACGGCACGGGCAAGAGCACGCTGTCCACGGGCATCGGCTTTTTCGACCATATGCTGGAATCCTTTTCCAAGCATGGCGCCATTGATCTCGACGTGAAGACCATTGGCGACCTGCATGTGGACATGCACCACACGGTGGAGGACACCGGCATCGTGATCGGTCAGGCGATCAAGCAGGCACTCGGCGATTTTGCCGGCATCACCCGCTTCGGCCACGCCTATGTGCCGATGGACGAGACGCTCTCGCGCGCCGCGGTGGACCTGTGCAAGCGGCCCTATCTGGTCTGGAAGGTGGATTTTACCCGCGACAAGATCGGCGAGATGGATACCGAGCTGTTCAAGGAATTCTTCCATGCGCTCGCCGGCAATGGCGGCATGTGCCTGCATGTGGAAAACCTTTATGGCGAAAACTGCCACCACATCATCGAGAGCTGTTTCAAGGCCACCGCCCGCGCCCTGCGCACCGCGGTCGCCATAGACCCGCGCCTCGGCGGGGCGGCGGCAAGCACCAAGGGCAGCCTGTGACGCAAACCGGGCCTGATCTTTACGATCCGGCCTATGTCAAAGGCGTCTTTGACCGCTGCTCCGACAAGTATATCGCCTTCAGCTACTGGTGCTCGCTCGGCATGACCGAGCGCTGGCGCCGGCAATGCATCGCCGCGCTGCCAGCCCCGCCGGGTGACGCCCCGGCCGGCTATGACCTGATGTCGGGCACAGGTGAGGTCTGGCCGCACCTCCTGAAACGGTTTCCCGAAACCGGCCGGATCGTGGCGGTGGACATCTCCTCGGGCATGCACAGGCGCGCCATGGTGCGCCTGCACCAGCACCGCAGCCACAGGATCGAGTTCATCGAGGACGATGCGCTCGCCAGCGGCCTTGCCGATGAAAGCGCCGATTTCATCGTCTCCACCTTCGGCCTGAAGACCTTCAACCCCGCCCAGCATGAAAGGCTCGCCGCACTCACCGCCCGCGTCCTGAAGCCGGGCGGGGTGTTTTCCTATATCGAGGCGTCCGATCCGAAGGGCTGGTGGCTGCGCCCGCTCTATCTCTTCCACCTGAAGACCGTCCTGCCGCTGATCGAGCGGACCCTGCTGCGCGGGGCGCAGGATTTCTCCCATATCGGCCAGTACTCCACAGCATTCGGTGACGCAGCAGATTTCACCCAAATGCTCCGGGTTAACGGACTTGAGGCCCGCTTCCGGAAATATGTCTTCGGCTGCGCGAGCGGCGTGTCGGGGAGGAAGCCCGCCGGCTAGCCCGCCTTCATCGCCGCGCGCATCTGCTCGGCCTGTTCCGGCGAGATGCCGAGCGCATTGAGCAGCGGGCCGGCATCGTTTTCGTCCCAGCTGTGGCGCGGGCCGACCGTCATGCCGCCATCGACGAGGAATTCCCCACCGGTCACGAAGCTTGCCGCATCGCTGGCGAGAAAGGCCGCCATTTCGGCGATGTCCTTGCCCGTGCCGGTACGCCCGGCCGGCTGCATCGCGCCGCCGGCCTGGGCGACCAGTTCGGCCATCTGGTCGGCCTGTTCGCGCGGCAGGCCGAGCGAGGCTCCGAAGATCGAGGTGGCGATAAATCCCGGCAGGACAGCGTTCACCCGGATCTGGTATTTGGCAAGCTCGGCAGCCGCTAGCTTGGAAAAATGCGCCACACCCTTCTTGCAGATGGAATAGGTGATCGGGGCATAGCCCGCGCTGATCGCACTGATCGAGGAGGTGTTGACCACCGACCCGCCGCCGCGCGCCTTGAAGTGCGGCACGGCAAGATGGGTCGCCTGGAACACCGATTTCAGGAGCAGCGCGACCGTGGCGTCGAACCCCTCAGGGTCGAAATCCTCCACCCCGGCCGTCGTGCCACCCTGTCCGGCATTGTTGAACAGGATATCGAGCCCGCCGAACGCATCGACACAGGTCTGCAGAGCGGCCTCAAGATCCTCGCGCGAGGTCACGTCGCAGCGGGCAAAGCGCACCGTGTCGGTGCCGAACCGGGCCTCCAGCGCCGCGCCCTTGTCCTCCTGGATATCGGCGGCCACCACCTTTGCCCCGGCGGCCACGAAGACCTCCACGCTGGCCAGGCCGATGCCGCTGGCCGCGCCCGTGATCACCGCTGTCTTGCCCGTCAGGTCTGCCATGATTTCTCCTCCCGTGATGTGTTTTCACAAGAGGAGGCGGGTTGCCGCTAGGGCCGTCAAGCGCCAGTTGCTTGACCTTACCGCCCGGACACGTCCATTGAACTGATCCGCCTTGGGGAAGGCGCCCGCGAGGAAGGGAAGATATATGCGAGCCTTGTCACTGGCCCTTGCGGCCACCATCATTCCGGGCGTGGCCCATGCCGATCTCATCGAAGAGGCGCGCGCCGGCGTGCTCGCGCACAATATCTGCGTCACCGACTGCAAGAATGCTGACAAGGAAGACGGGGTGAATGTGGAAGGCGAGCTGGTCTTCGCCTCACCGGGTATTTTCGACATCATCCTCTCCCCGCGCCCCTATGTCGTCGGGTCGGTGAACACGGCCGGCAATACCAGTTTTGCCGGCGGCGGCCTGATGTGGACTTTCGAGTTCGCCGATGGCTGGGCGATCGAGCCGAGCCTCGGCTATGTCATCCATGATGGTGAACTGGAAAGTCCCTATCCGCAGGGCGATCCGCGCTCGGAAGCCTTCGCGGAGGACCATGTGTTTCTCGGCTCGCGCGACCTCTTTCGCACCGGCCTCGCGCTGAACAAGGATTTCGGCGAGAACTGGGGCGGCCAGCTCCTGTTCGAACATCTCAGCCACGGCCAGATCCTCGGCGAAGGCCGCAACCAGGGCATGGATAGCGCCGGCGTGCGCATCTATTACCGGTTCGGGGGCTGAGGCGGCATTCTCCAGGAAAAGCTTCTTCGGCGACTCCCCGCGACTTGATCGCGGGGCCCATCTCCGAAAGATCCGAACCAGAACGCCCGTCAGGAGCTGGGCACCGCGGTCAAGCCGTGGTGAATCGGAGAATGTTGAGAGTAGCGCGCATCACTCCTCATCCTCGCCTAAATCCAACGCAACATCCCGCTTCAGCCGGCTGGTCACCCAGACAAGGCGCAGGCCGAGCAGGCCTGTGGTGCACGACATCGCGGCGAGCAGGGTGTAGAGCGATACGGACATGTTCGGGCCCCTTGTCAGACATTCGCCAACAGTGTCTGACAAGCGTTAGCAAATGGTTAACGCCGGCTTAACCAAGCCCGAGCCGCATGCGCCGCGAGGTGAGCTGGCCAAGACGATAGGCCTCGCTCCAGAGCTGCAGCTCATCCTCCTCGACAATCACGAAAACGCCGCCGGAAATCACGCCCGGCCCGAACAGATGCGCGCAGACAAGGCGTGGTACAGTCAGCCGGCTGGCGGTTTCCCACTTTCCCAAGGGGCGGACAAAGTCCAGGTCCGCACGCTCTTCCGGCGACAGGCCGTCTGCGGTGCCTGCCGCCTCGCCCGGCATCATCACCACAAGGCCTGCCTCGATCAGATCGAACCGGACCGGCAGGCCCGCACCGATCCGCTCGCGCCAGCTCAATGCCTGAATCAGCTCGCCGGGCACAGTAAGGCGCCGGCGCCCGTCAATCATACAATCAGACACTTTGAGCATGCGATATCTGGGAAGATTTGGGTATTATAGCGAAAGGCCGTGAATTGCCCTATTTGTCTGCATTACAGTTTGTTGAGTCAACGCGGTACTTGTCATTAACCTCAAACTGGGAAAGATTGGGTATGACAGTGTCAGACGGGAGCGCCCCCATGTCAGCCTCAGCGAAAAGCGTGCAGCTCGCGATCCGGCTGCGAGAAGAACAGAAGACCAGGTTCCGCGAGGCGGCCGAACGCTCCGGAATGGATCCGAGCTTTGCCGCGCGCCAGCTGCTCGAACTGGTGCTCGAACGCGTGGAATCGGGCGGCGACATGATGGATGCGCTGTATGAGATCCGTCAGGCGCTGCGCCAGCACTCCCCGGCCGCCTGACGTCGCGAGCCCCCTTGCCTTGGGCGCCCCCACGATCAACCATCCTTCCAAAACAAAATGGGAGGAAACGGCATGGCGCGGAAAAGGGCCATCATACTCGGCGCAGGCCTTGGCGGGCTGATCGCCGCGATCCGGCTGCGCGAGGCCGGCCACGAGATCACCGTGCTGGAAAAGCATCCGCGCGTGGGCGGGACCTGGCACCAGAACACCTATCCGGGCTGTGCCTGCGATGTGCCGGTCGCGCTCTACCAGCTCTCCTTTGCCCAGTCGATGAACTGGACCCGGCTTTATCCCCAGGCCCCGGAAATCCAGGCCTATGCCGAGGAACTCGCCGACCGCTATCAGCTACGCCCGCATCTGCATCTGGGGGAAGCCGCGCGCGAGGCTGTCTGGGACGAGGCCGCAAAGACCTGGACGGTAACCAGCGAAACTGGCGCGAGCTACACCGGCGATGTGCTGATCTGCGCGCTCGGCCAGCTCTCGCGCCCGCAATGGCCGGACATAAAGGGCCAGGGCACATTCGAAGGACCGATGATGCATTCGGCGGGCTGGGACCATTCTGTGGACTTTGCCGGCAAGCGCGTCGGGGTGATCGGCGCGGCGGCGAGCGCCATCCAGCTGATCCCGGAACTGGCGAAGGTGGCAGAACAGCTCACCGTGTTCCAGCGCACGCCGAACTGGATCATCCCGCGCAATGACCGCGCTGTGCCGCCCGAGGAACTGGCGCTCGCCATGACGAAGCCGGACATGGCCATGTCCATGGGCGCGCGCAATCGCCAACTGATCTTCGACCAGGCCGACAGCTTTTTCTGGCAGGCCTTCGAGTGGACCCCGGAAGGCCGCGCCGCCTTCACCCGCCAGGCGACCGATCATCTCCACAACCAGGTCGCGGACCCGCAGCTGCGCGAGAAACTGACGCCGGACTATCCGGTCGGCTGCAGGCGCATCCTGATCTCGGATGATTATTATCCTGCCCTCTGCCGGGAAAATGTCGCGCTGGTCACCGAGGGGATTTCGGAAATCACGCCGGCTGGCGTCACAACCGCCGACGGCACCGCGCATGACTTCGACATTCTCGTTTTCGCCACGGGCTTCGAGACCACGGGCTGGCGCTGGAGCGTGGATGTCATAGGCGCCGAAGGCCGGCACCTCAATGACGACTGGGCCGACCATCCCGAAGCCTATCGCGGGGTCACCGTGGCCGGTTTCCCGAACATGTTCGTGCTGTATGGCCCCAACACCAATCTCGGCCACAACTCCATCACCTTCATGATGGAGCGGCAGGTGGACTATGCCCTGATGGCGCTCGACGCGATGGACGCGGCCGGCGCGAAAACCCTCACGCCGAAGCCTGCCGCGCAGGCCGCCTGGAACGCCAAGCTCCAGAAAGATCTGGAAAAAACCGTCTGGGCCGACCCCCACTGCTCCAGTTGGTACAAGAATGAGAAGGGCCTCATCACCCAGAACTGGAGCGGCAACTGCACAGCCTTTGCCGAGGCGCTGGCGCAAGTGCATCTGGAGGACTATGAACTGGCCTGAACCGGAAACCTGACAGAGCGCTTGCAAAGCGCGGGCGAACATGCCCCTTTGCGCCGCTTTGGTGAGATGCATGGAGGAGTGCCATGGCTGGCGTAGTCGTGGTCGGGGCCCAGTGGGGCGACGAGGGCAAGGGCAAGATCGTTGACTGGCTGAGCCACCGCGCCGATGTCATCGCGCGGTTTCAGGGCGGGCACAATGCCGGCCACACGCTCGTCATCGACGGGCAGACCTACAAGCTGAACCTCCTGCCGTCCGGCGTGGTGCGCGGCGGCAAGCTCTCGGTGATCGGCAATGGCGTGGTGGTCGACCCCTGGCAGCTGATCAGCGAACTCGAGGCCATGGAAAAGGCCGGCATCCGGCTCACCCCCGACGACCTCATTCTGGCGGAGAATGCCTGCCTCATCCTGCCCTGGCACAAGGATCTCGACGCCGCCCGCGAGGGCGCGGCCGAGGATGCCGCCAAGATTGGCACGACCAAGCGCGGCATCGGCCCGGCCTATGAGGACAAGGTGGGGCGGCGTGCGGTGCGCGTGGCTGACCTTGCCGACGAGGAAGCCCTCGACATGAAGCTCGCGCGCCTGATCGCCCACCATGAACCCCTGCGCACCGGGCTCGGCCTGCCTGCGCCCGATGGCGAGGCGCTGAAGGCCGAGCTGCTCGAAGTGGCCAAGCGCATCCTGCCTTATGCCGCGCCGGCCTGGAAACGCCTGAACGAGAGCGCCCGGCTCGGCCGGCGCATCCTGTTCGAGGGCGCCCAGGGCGTGATGCTGGATGTCGACCATGGCACCTATCCCTTCGTGACCAGCTCCAACACCGTGGCCGGCCAGGCCGCCGCCGGGACCGGGCTCGGCCCCCGCGCAGTCTCCTATGTGCTCGGCCTTGCCAAGGCCTATACGACGCGGGTCGGCTCCGGGCCGTTCCCGACCGAGCAGGACAATGCAATCGGCCAGCGCCTCGGCGAGGTCGGCCGCGAATTCGGCACGGTGACCGGGCGCGCGCGCCGTTGTGGCTGGTTCGATGCGGTGATGGTGCGTCAGGCCTGCGCAGTGTCGGGCGTCGACGGCCTTGCCCTCACCAAGCTCGACGTGCTCGACGGGCTTGATGAGATCAAGGTGTGCGTGGCCTACAAGCTCGACGGCGAGACCTATGACTATCTGCCCGCCACGGCGGCCCAGCAGGCAGCCGTCGAGCCGGTCTACGAGACCATGCCGGGCTGGAGCGCGAGCACGCAGGGCGCACGCAGCTGGAACGATCTGCCCGCCGCCGCAGTGAAATATGTCCGCCGCCTGGAAGAACTGGTCGGCAAGCCCGCCGCGCTCGTCTCCACCTCACCGGAGCGTGAGGACGTCATCCTCATGCGCGACCCGTTCGAGGGGAACTGAGGCACTCTCGGCCTCAAGCTAAGCGAAGTCGGCCGCAAATTCCCGCGCATGCGGGAACCCAGAGACCAATCTCGACACGGGTCTGGCGGGATCAAATATCGGTCCATGGCCCCCGCTTTCGCGGGGGAGGGCGGTGTTGACAGGCTCGGCTTAAACCTTCCGATCCAGCTTGTGTGGCCCCAGCCCTGAGCGCGTCTCATGTGACGCGCAAAGCGCGGATACGGAGACAGATAAAAAAAGAGGCGTGGCGCCGGTCTCCAACAGCGCCACGCCTCAGTCCGGCGGAGGGAGGAGTTACCCGCCGAATTGGTAGGAAGCTGCGATCTTGAAGTTGCGACCGGGCTCGTAAACGCCCTCGAAGACGCGCTCATATTCTTCCTCGAAGACATTATCCGTAACCGTTTCCTCGCGCTGTTCTTCTTCCTGGGCGCCCGGCGCATCCTCGGCGAAGGCCGGCCCGGCCACCAGCGCAAGGGTGGAGCAGGCCATCAGGATACGCGCAGGTGTGCCGGGCCTCGAACAGGCGGTACGAAAACTCATGAGAACCCCTAAATGTTATTGCAACTCATTCTCAGATTGTTTCTGCCAAGCGTGCTTTGAGATTGCAAGTGATTCTCACTACCGGTAAGAAATATTGCTGAGAGACCGCCACATTATCTGATCGAGGGGATATCCATGTTCCATATTCACCGCACCGCTTCCGCGCTGGCCATTTGTAGCGCGACCGCCCTGCTGGCAGCTTGCGTCGCCACCGCCCCTGCTACACCCTTGGCAGAGACCGCCGCGGCCCCAGCCGAAACCAGCGTCTCCGAATCCGAAACCGCCAGGTTCGAGCAGGAGCGCCAGGCCATCCTCGCCATGGCCGGGGACTACAGGGTGACCTTCGATTTCACTGAAACCGTCTCCTATGTGGACGGCTATGAGCTGGCCCCACCGAAGCTTTCAGGCGGTCATGAAGTGGTCCGCGTGATCGAGGATACCGGCGATTTCATCAGCCTCCAGCACATCCTGGTGGTCGGCGGAGACGAGAAGTTCCCGATCAAGCACTGGCGCCAGGACTGGCAGTATGAGCCGGCCAGCGTGCTGGTCTTCATCGGCGGCAATGCCTGGGAGACCCGCGAGGTTTCGCCCGAGGAGGCGGCGGGCAAATGGTCCCAGACGGTCTACCAGGTCGATGATTCCCCGCGCTATGGTGCGGTCGGGGCCTGGTCCTTCGAGGATGGCATCGCCGCCTGGACGCCGCCGCGTGAATGGCGCCCGCTACCGCGCCGCGACATGACCACGCGCGAGGATTATCACGCGATGGACGCGGTGAACCGCCATGTGATCACACCGGCCGGCTGGACCCATGAACAGGACAATCTGAAACTGGTGCTGACCGGTGCCCCGCAGGCCCTGGTGCGCGAGATCGGCGTGAATACCTATGCCGCCGACAGCGATTTCGACGTCGCCGTGGCTACCGACTACTGGGAGGCTACTGCCAGCTACTGGGCCGTGGTGCGCGAGGAATGGGCCGCTATCGCAGCCGAGCATCCTGAGTTTGCGATCACCCTCCAGGGCGAGACCGAAGACATGTATATGCCGCTTCTGAACCTCGCCTGGGAGGTTGCCGACGGCACGAAGAGCGCCGAAGCGGCCGGCGAAGAAGCGCGCGCAGTGATTCGCGACTACATCACGCCTGAGGTCGGCAGCCTGACCGACCGCCTGCGCCCTACAACGTCCCTGGCCGGCGTGGAATAGGGAGCAAACCCACCTTTCCACGGTGCTTGGGCACCGTATCGGGAAAAGCCCTGCCTGGAATATTTATTACAGGGTAACGCTACCACACGCAGGCATATCCTCTCAGGCGACATGTTTTGCGGCATTCTCCGGAAATCGACCCGCCTGCGACAGCAATTGGCTTGTAGAAGATGCAAAAGCAGTCTCTTTTCCGAACGTAGATTGGAAAGGAAACGGCATCGATGAGCTTGAAGCTCGAGATCGAGATGCTGGAGCCGCGCAAAGAATTTGCGCTTCCAGCGGGCATGGCCGGTGAGGGAACCATTCAGTTTCCCCCGCTGTATCCTGAATGGCTGGGCGACCCGGAGTTTCGGCGCCTGCACGCTGTGCGCTTCAATTATGTGGTTGGTGAGATGGCCCGCGGCATTGCCACGCCGCGCATGGTGGTGGCGGCGGTGAATGCCGGCTGCATGGGCTTTTACGGCAGCGCCGGGCTCGGCCTCGACGAAATCCGCGCCGGCATCGCGAAGATCCAGGCCGAGCTGTCGCCGGCCCAGATCGGATGGGGCGCCAATCTCATCTACTCGCCCCAGCATCCCGGCCAGGAAGCCGCGACCGTCGATCTCTTCCTGGAGACCGGCGTCGCGCGGGTCTCCGCCTCGGCCTATATGCGCCTGTCGGCAGATATCGTGCGTTATTCCGCCCTGGGTCTTTCGCGTGGCCCTGATGGAGAGATCGCCCGCTCGACCCATGTCTTCGCCAAGGTCTCGCGCGCGGAAGTCGCCGAACAGTTCATGGCCCCGGCGCCGGAAAAGATGCTGCGCGAGCTTGTCGAGAGCGGCGCGATCACGCCCGAGCAGGCCGATCTCGCCGCCCGCGCGCCCGTGGCCGCCGACATCACGGCCGAAGCAGATAGCGGCGGGCATACCGACCGGCGCGCAGCCGCCCCGCTCTTTGCCTCGCTCAGCGAAGCCCGCGACCGGGTCTGCGCGCGCCACGATCTTTCCCCCGAGCTGATCCGCATCGGCCTTGGCGGCGGCATTGCCACACCGCACGGGGTGGCGGCGGCTTTTGCGATGGGCGCAGCCTATGTGCTCACCGGGTCGATCAATCAGGCCTGCGTGGAATCAGGCCTTTCCCTGCCGGCGCGGGAAATGCTCGCCAAGGCCAGCCCCGCCGATGTCGCCATGGCGCCGGCTGCGGACATGTTCGAGCAGGGGGTTGAAGTCCAGGTACTCAAGCGTGGTACGCTGTTCGCCATGCGCGGAAAGAAACTCCACGCCCACTACCGTGAAGGCCTCTCCTTCGAGACCATGAGCGAGAAGGACCGCGCCTGGCTGGAAGACGTGCTGGGCGAGCCTTTCAGCGCCGCCTGGGACAAAACCCGCGCCTTTATCGAGAAGACCAATCCGCGCGAGGCCGAACGCGCCGAAACCGATGGCAACAAGCGCCTGGCGCTGGTCGCGCGGCGCTATCTCTTCATGGGCGCGCAATGGGCGCGTGAGGGCGATCTGGCGCGAAAATCGGACTATCAGATCTGGTGCGGACCGGCCCAGGGCGCGTTCAATGAATGGGTTGCCGGAAGCTTTCTCGAACCGGTGGAAAATAGATCAATTCGACAGATCGCTCTCAACCTGATGGAAGGCGCTGCCCGCCTAAGCCGGGCCGCACAACTTCGGGCGTGTGGGATACCAATGCCGGCAACAGCTTTTTCGTATAGGCCATTACAGTTCTCATGGTCGGGGCAGGGCCGGTGAGTGCCGCCGGCGCAGCCCCCATTGCCATTGTCGGCCTCGGCGGAATTTTCCCCGGACGCGGCGACATCACGGGCTTCTGGCGCGACCTTTTCGAAGGCCGCGACCTGCTCACGCCCGTACCGCCCAGCCACTGGCTGATCGAGGACTATTACGACCCCGACATGCGCGCGCCGGACCGCACCTATGGCAAGCGCGGCGGCTTTCTCTCCCCGGTGGCGTTCGACCCGCTCGCCTTCGGCATTTCTCCCAAGGCCATGGAGGCCACTGACAGCGCCCAGCTGCTCGCCTTGGTGGCTGCGAAAATGGCGCTTGAAGACATCGAGCGCGACAGCGCGGGAAAAATCGACAAGACCCGCACCAGCGTCGTGCTCGGCGTCGCCTCCGCCACCGAACTGACCGCGCATATGGCCGGCCGGCTGCAGCGCCCGGTCTGGGTCAACGCCCTGCGCGAGGCGGGCCTGCCCGAGAGCGAAGTGCAGGACGTGGCCGCGCGCATGGAAGGTCACTATGCGCAGTGGCAGGAAGCGACCTTCCCGGGCCTCCTCGGCAATGTCGTCGCCGGGCGGATCGCCAACCGGCTCGATCTCGGCGGCTCGAATTACGTCACCGACGCGGCCTGCGCCTCCTCGCTCGCCGCGCTGCAGATCGCCCTGCACGAGCTGCGCGCCGGCGATAGCGACATGGTTCTGGCCGGCGGTGTCGATGCGCTCAACGACATCCTGATGTATATGTGCTTCTCCAAGACGCCGGCCCTGTCGCCGACCGGGGATTGCCGGCCGTTTTCCACCGAGGCCGACGGCACCATGCTGGGCGAGGCGGTGGGCATCCTCGCCCTGCGCCGGCTGGAGGATGCCGAACGCGACGGCAACACGATCCATGCGGTGATCCGCGGCCTTGGCGGGGCGTCCGATGGCGCGGGCACCGCCATCTACAGCCCGCGCGCCGGCGGCCAGGCCCGCGCCCTCACCCGCGCCTATGCGCAGGCCGACTATGGCCCGGAGACGGTCGACCTTGTCGAGGCCCACGGCACCGGCACCAAGGCCGGCGACAAGGCCGAGCTGGATGGCCTGCACCAGGTGTTCGGCGAGGTTGCATCGGACGCGCCATGGTGCGCGCTCGGATCGGTGAAATCCCAGATCGGTCATACCAAGGCCTCCGCTGGCGCAGCCAGCCTGATCAAGGCGGTGCAGGCGCTCTCGCGAAAAGTCCTGCCAGCCACGATCAAGGTGGAAGAGCCTGCAGAGGCCGTCCGTGACAGCAAGGCCTTCTATCTCAACACCGAGCCGCGTCCGTGGATTGCGCCGGAAGACCGCCCGCGCCGCGCCTCGGTCAGCTCGTTCGGCTTCGGCGGCAGCAATTTCCATGTCACGCTGGAGGAATATACCGGCAAGCGGGCGGTTAAACCGTACCGCACCCTACCGGCGGAACTCTTCGTCTTCTCCGGGAAGGATGCCGGCGCGGTGGCCGCTGCCATGGAGGCCGCTGCGTCTGGCCTGACAGAGGCGGGTATGCCGCTCGCGGCCAGCACCAGCCACGCCGCCTTCAAAGCCGGTGACAAGGTGCGCGTCTCCATCACGGCCGAAAGCCCGGAAGACTTCGCTGCCAAGGCCGCCGACATGGCCGCACGCCTGAAGAAGGGCGCGCTTTCCGGCCCGTTCAAGCCCGGCTGCCATGCCGCCATGGGCAAGCCGCGCGAGGGCGAGGTCGCCTTCATGTTCGCCGGCCAAGGCAGCCAGTATGTCGGCATGGGCGCCGATCTCGCCATGGGCTTCCCCGCCGCCCGCGCCGCCTGGGACAGGGCTGCGAGCCATGCGCGCGTCGGCCCGCTGCGCCTTGATCGCCTCAGCTTCCCGCCAGCCGCCTTCGACCAGGTCGAGTTCAGCCAGGCCACCGACCGGCTCACGCGCATGGAACATGCCCAGCCGGCCATCGCCGCCGTCGCGCTCGCCCAGCTTCAGCTCTCCGGCCAGCTCGGCCTCAAACCCGGCATGACCGGCGGGCACAGTTTCGGCGAGGTGATGGCGCTGCATGCTGCCGGCGCGATGAAGGAAGACGCCGTCCTCACGCTCTCAGCCGCGCGCGGCGCGCTGATGGCAGAGGCTGCGCGCACCAGCGAGGGCAGCATGCTGGCCCTGCAGGCCGATGCGGCCACCGTGGCGCCAATCCTGAAAAAGCTCGGCAAGAGCCTCGTCCTCGCCAATGACAATGCGCCCGACCAGGTGGTGTTGTCGGGGCCGAGCGATATCGTGAAAAAGGCCGAGGCCGAGGCGAAAAAGCTCGGCCTGAAGGCGCGCTTCCTGCCGGTCGCGACGGCCTTCCATTCGGAAATCGTCGCCAGCGCCGTGGAGCCCTTCCAGGCGGTGATCCAAGGCGAGAAGGTCAAGGCGCCGAAACTGCCGGTCTATGCCAATGCCACCGCCGCGCCCTATGCCAAATCGGCCAAAACGCTGCCCGCCGCGCTCGCCGGCCAGATCGCCAGCCCCGTGCGTTTTCGTGAAGAGGTCGAGGCCATGTACGAGGCCGGCGCGCGCATTTTCGTGGAGTTCGGCCCGGGCAGTGTGGTGAGCGGGCTTGTCAGCAATACTCTCGGGACCCGCGATCATCTCGCCGTGCCGCTCGACCACAAGCGCCGCAATGGCGTGGCGCAGTTCCTTCACGCGGTCGGCACTCTGTGCGCAGAGGGCGTGGCGCTCAACCTGCAGGCGCTTTTTGCAGACCTGCCACCCGCTCCGGAAAAGCCAGCGCCGCCAAAGCATGCTATAATGATTTCAGGCGCCAATCTCGGCAAACCCTATCCACCCGCCGCCGGCGCTGCCGGTCGCGCGCGTCCAAATCCGCCCCGGCAGAACGCCGCGCCGGCACAACCCTCAATTCCAAGCCAGAATAGCTCCATGACACAAAAGCCGCCTCCGCCGCCCTTCACTCCGCCGCCTGCGCCGTCTCCCGCCATGCCCCAGGCCGGCGCCGCTACCGAGCGCATGCTGGAGGAGCTCTCCCGGCGCCATGCCGAATATGTCCAGGCGCTGACCAGCGCGCACACCGCCTTCATGTCGGCGGCCGGTCAGCTGCTCGGCGGGGTGCCCATGGCGGGCCAGCCTGTCGCCGCCCCGCAATACCAGCCAATGCCCCAGCCGGCCTCGCCATCCTATCCGAGCATGCCCATGTCGGCCCCGGCGCCCCAGCCGCCGGCCTATAGCGCGCCGGCACCGCAACCCACCGTGCCTGTGCCAGCAGCCGCACCTGCTCCCGTGGCGCCAGCTCCGGTCCAAGCTGCACCCGCCCCGGCTCCGATCCCGGCGCCAGTTGCCGCGCCGCCGGCCATGGATGCCATCGCGCTGGTGCGCTCCATCATTGCCGAGAAGACCGGCTATCCCGAAGACATGCTGGATGCCGGCATGGACCTGGAAGGCGAGCTGGGGGTGGATTCCATCAAGCAGGTGGAAATCCTCTCCACCCTGCGCGAGCACCTGCCGGCCCTGCCGGAAATCGACCCGGAACAGCTGGTCGAGCTGCGAAGCATCTCGGCCATTGCCGGTATGATCGAGGAAAGCGGCGTGCTCGGCGGCGCGCCTGCTGCCGCTCCTGCGCAGACCCCTGCCGCCAAGCCCGCCTATGTCAACGGCTCGGCCGGAACACATCGCGCCAACGGCGCGACCGGCACGCAGGTCAGCGTGGAAACCGTGCGCGCGCTGATCGCGGAAAAGACCGGCTATCCAGAAGACATGCTCGAAGAGAATATGGATCTTGAGGGCGAACTGGGCGTGGATTCCATCAAGCAGGTGGAAATCCTCTCGGCCCTGAAGGACCGCCATCCCCACCTGCCGGAGGTCGACCCGGAAGTCCTCGCCGAGCTGCGCACCATCAGGGCCATCGCCGATTTTTTTGCCTGAGGGGCGAGGCGGCGGCTGAACCGCCGGTTCGTCCCGAGCCTGTGCCTGAAACTGAGCCTCGCACGCCCTGCGCGGTACGCGCGGTCGGCTGGGCGCCGGTGGAGAGCGCTGGCACAGGCACGCCACCGGCAAAGATCGAGCTCACCCAGGCCGAGCGTCACCTTGAAAAGGCGCTCACCGCAACCGGCATAAGGCAGGGCAGCGGGAAATCCGCGCCCGTCCTCGTCACCGAAGGGCTGAAAATCCCCGATCCGACCGCGCGCCACTGGGCCGCATTCGACGCGGTACGCAACCTGCGCAGCTCCGGGCGGCCGGTTCGCCTGCTTGAGCGCGCATATGGCGCACTCGCCCGCCAGTCCGGCCTGCAAGGCCTTGCCCGGACCCTGCGCCAGGAATGGCCGGATATGGACATTGCCTGCTGGAGCCTTGCCGCCCCGGCCTCGAAACTCGACCTTGCCGGCGCGCTCGCAAGCGGCCTCGGCGATGCCGTGCTGACGCCCGAGGGGGCGCTGGAACAGGTGATCGAGGCCGAGCGCCCGGCGCTCTCGGGGGCAGAGCCTTATGCGCCGGGCGTCTGGCTGGTCTCGGGCGGAGCGCGGGGTGTGACTTCCGATTGCGTGCTGGCGCTGGCCGAGCGCCTCGGCGGCGGGACGTTCCTGCTGGCGGGCCGCTCACCCGTCTCGCCATGGCCTGAGAGTATTGCCGAGACCGATGACCTGAAAACCCTGCGCCTCTCGCTCATCAATGATGCCAAGGCCCGAGGCGAAAAGCCCAAGCCGAAAGAGGTGGACGCCCTCGCACGCGCAGCCCTGGCTGGCCGCGAGATCCGCGCCACACTGGCCGGGCTGGAAGCGCTCGGTGCGCGGGCGGAGTATCTCCAGCTAGATCTCGGCAATGCCGAGGCCGTCGCCGCCACGTTGGCAGAGGCGCAAGGCCGGCATGGCGCCATCACCGGGCTCGTCCATGGCGCCGGCGTGCTCGCCGATGGCCTCGCCGAGACCAAGACGCGCGAGGAGGTCGAGCGCGTCTTCGCGCCGAAAGTGGAAGGCTTCCTCAGTCTCCTCGCCGCCCTCGACCACGCCGCACTGAAACATGTCGGCCTGTTCTCCTCGGCCTCTGCCGTGTTCGGAAACCCCGGCCAGAGCGATTATGCCATGGCCAATGCCTGGCTCGGCCGCGCCGCGCGCCAGCTTGCCGAAGACCTCCCAGAGGCCAGCGTGAAGGCCTTCTGCTGGGGCCCGTGGAATGGCGGCATGGTGGATGCGGCGCTGGCCGCCCATTTCCGCACGCGCGGCATCGCCCTGATCGAGCGTGCCGACGGCGCCGCCATCTTCGCCGATCACTTGCTTTATGGCGCGCGGCCTGATGTGGAACTGCTGGTCGGAGACGACTGGTAGAATGGCCGGGGGGGCGGATTTCGAGCCGATCGCGATCATCGGGGAAGGCTGCGTCCTGCCGGGCGCGCTTTCGCCGGATGCATTATGGGATGCCGTCTCCGATGGCCGGCTGCTCTATGGCCCGGTGCCGCCCGGCACGTTCGGGCTGACCCCGGGCGAGGCGGCCGCGAGCCGCTATGTCTCCGGCGTGGTGACGGGCTTTGACAGCGTTTTCGACCCGTCAGGCCTGCCCGAGCCCCTTCGCACCGGCGTCGCGCTCGACCCGGTCTGCGCCTGGCCGCTGCATGCCGCACGCGAGGCTTGGGCTGCGGCCGGCGCGCCGAAGGTGAAGGCCGGCCGGGCGGGCGTCTATCTCGCCAATCTCTCCTATCCGAGCCGGGCCCATGCCGCCTATGCCGCGCGCGTCTGGGCCGGTGAAGCCGAGCCCGGGGACCCGCGCGCTGTCATGAACAGTTCTCTGCCTGCGCAGATGATCGCCGAGGCGCTCGGGCTTTCCGGGCCGGCACTGGCGCTGGATGCCGCCTGCGCCTCCTCGCTCTATGCGCTTGAGATCGCCTGCCGGCGGCTGGGGCGCGGTGAGGTGGACTGCGCTCTGGTGGCGGGCGTGAATGCGGCTGACAATCTGATCCTGCATATCGGCTTCGAGGCGCTGCAGGCGCTGAGCCCCACCGGGCGCTCACGGCCCTTCGTGCAGGGCGCCGACGGGCTCGTGCCGTCCGAAGGCGCGGTGGCCGTGGTGCTCAAGCGCCTCGCCGATGTGCAAGAGGGCGAACCAGTGCGCGGGGTCATCCGTGGCATTGGCCTTTCCAATGACGGGCGCCGCAAGGGTCTGCTCGCGCCCGACGAGACCGGGCAGGTCGAAGCCATGGCCCGCGCCTGGGCAGCCTCGGGCCTGGCGCCCGGCAGCGTGGATTATCTGGAATGCCACGCCACCGGAACGCCGACCGGCGACGGCACGGAAGTGCGCGCGGCGGGACAGGTCTTTACCGGCTCAGACGGCCTCGCCATCGGTTCGCTGAAGGCCAATACCGGCCATCTCATCACGGCGGCTGGCCTCGCCAGCCTGCTGAAACTCACCGCCGCCATGGCGCGCGAAACCCTGCCGCCAACCCCGCTTGCCGGCCCGGCCATCAAGGCCGTCGAAGAAACGGGCCTGCGTGTCCTTACGGCGCCGGAAGACTGGGTGCGAAGCGACGGCCCCCGCCGCGCCGCGATCAGCAATTTCGGCTTTGGCGGCAACAATGCCCACCTGATCCTGGAGCAATATGAGCCCGCCGCCCGACCGGCACCTGCGCGGCCTGCCCAGCCCAGCGGGGACGAGATCGTCATCTGCGGCATCGGCCTGCGCGCGGGCAGCGATCGCGGGGTGGATGCGGTGATGCGCCGGGCGATGAACCAGCCGGCCCGTCCGGCCGCGCCCTGCAGCGCCATCGGCGCCGATCCGCGCCTTGCAAAGGTGCCCCCGAACGACCTGATGCAGGCCGAACCGGCCCAGCTCGCCACGCTGGAAGCGGTGGAGGAAGCCCTCTGCAATGTCGCCGGCGCAGCGCCGGACCGCACCGGGGTGTTCGCGGCCATGGAGTGCGCCGCCGATGCCGGGCGCTGGCTGCTGCGCGAGCGCCTGGCCCAGCTCTGCGGGCTCGACCCCGCCGCGCCGGATTACAGCGCCCGGCAGGACGCCATCGCGCGGCCGCTGGAAGCCCCCCGCGTGCTCGGCGCCATGGCCAACATGCATGCCAACCGCGTCACCTATGCCCGCGACTATCACGGCATGGGCTTTTCCATCTCTGCCGGGTCGGCATCCGGCGTTGCCGGCCTGGATCTCGCGGTCGCCGCCCTCAGAAATGGCGATCTAGACATGGCAATTGTCAGCGCCGCCGATTTCGCCGCCGAACCGGTGCGCGCGCGGGCGCTCTCCGAACTCGCCCCCGATACCCGTCCGGCCGATCTTGCCGCCGCGCTGGTACTCAAGCGCCGCGCAGATGCGGAGAAAACCGGCGATCCGATCTTTGCCAGCATCGGCAAGATGGACTGGAAGCCTGCAAAATCGCCGCGAAATTCTCATTTTGACGCGGTTTTCGGTTCCGCGCCCGTTGCAGAGCATCTCTTCGACGCCGCGCTCAGGGCAGCGCTGAGCGCACGAGGCATGGGCACCAGCGAAACCGGCGCGAGCTTCATCCTGAACCCGAAAAAGGCCGCCGCGAAACTGAAAGTCGCCGGCGGGGGCGGGCGTATCCAGCTTCATCCCGCAGCGCCGCTCACATTCGGCGACCCGCTGCGGCCAGGCCCGCATCTCTTCTGGGCGAGCGCACCGGACAAGGGCCGGCTGGCCGCGCGCCTTGGCCGGGGCAAAACCGGCGGACGTGGACGCTGCCGCATCGCCATTATCGCCGCCAGCGCGGAGGACATGGCGGCCCGCCAGGCTGCCTCTGCCGAAGCGCTGGAGGCTGATGAGACGCCCGCCGGCGAGGGCATTTTTTATGGCGAAGGCCGGCCCGACGGCGAGCTTGCCTTCATGTTCACCGGTTCCGCAGCCGTCTATCCGCGCATGGCGCGCGGGCTGCTCACGGCCTTCCCGGAAGTACGCGCGGGGCTTGCCCAGTTCAGCAAGGCCGAAGAGATCGCACCGCTGCTGAACGCCGCCGAACTCACCGAGTTCGAACAGCTCTGCGCCGGCACGCTGGTGAGCCAGGCTCATGCCGTGCTCTATCGCGACCTTCTGGAGTTGACCCCCGATGCCGCCCTCGGCCTGTCGCTCGGCGAGAGCAATGCGCTCTTTGCCTTCGGCTTCTGGCGCGATCCCGGCGCGCTGCTGGAGGAAATCTCCGAAGCGGCCATGTATGAGCGCCATCTCGGCGGGCAGTTCGAAACGGCGCAAACCGCCTGGGGCAACAATGTCCCGGCCGACTGGACGAACTGGCGCGTGCAGGCCCCGGTTGCGGATGTGCGCGCCGCGCTTCCGGATCACCCCGGCGTCGAGATCACCATCATCTATTCTGGCCAGGACTGCATGATCGGCGGCCCGGCCGAGGCTTGCCGGGCGCTTTGCCTCTCGCTCGGGCCGCGAGTGGGCACCAAGATGAACCAGCACCTCATCGTCCATGCCGAGGCGATGAAACCCTTCGAGGAGACCTGGCGGCGCTTGCACACCCGGAAGATGCATGAGGGCTCACCAGTGCGGCTCTATGCGAATGCCGTGCACGGCGCCTATGCGCCAACCTCGGAAAGTGCCGCCGAGATGCTGACGGCGCAGGCGGTCGCCACGGTGGACTTCCCGAAAACGGTGCAGCAGGCCTGGGCGGATGGCGTGCGGACCTTTGTCGAGCTTGGGCCGCGCGACACGCTCACCCGCTCTGTCGGCGAGATCCTCGCCGGGCGCGCACACCATGCAATCGCCACGGACCGCACCGATCGCGGCGATCTCGCCCATCTGGCAGAAGTGGCCGCCGCCCTTTTCGCTGAGGGCCGGAACCTGAACATCGAACGGCTCGCCGAGCGCCTCGGCGCCGCGCGAAAGCTGCAACGCCCGCCGCTCTCCAAGCCTCCGCTGGAGCGGCCTGTGCCCTACGCAAAGCCGGTTGTGCCCAAGCTCAAGACCCCGCGCATCATGCCAGCTGCGCCGGACCTGCCGGACATATCCGTGAGTTTCGCCAACGCTGCGCCCTCCACTGCGCCCACCACCTTCCCGGCTCCGCCGCCCGACACCCCCCCGGCGCGGCCGCGCAAGGTGAACAGTGGTACTGAGCCGCTCGCGCCCCGGCATCCCGTCGGCCCGCACTGGAACCGGCCGGCCATCGAGGCCTCCACGCGCGGGAAGATGTCGGCGTTTTTCGGACCGGAGTTCGAACGGCAGGACGCCTTCAAGCGCCAGGTCCGCCTGCCGGCCGCGCCACTGCTTCTGGTCGACCGCGTGACGGGCATTGATGCCGAAGCCGGCGTGGAAAGCCTCGGTGTGATCTGGACCGAGACGGACCTCAAAACCGAGGACTGGCACATCCATACAGGCCGTATCCGCCCCGGCCCGCTGATCGAATGCGGTCAGGCCGACCTGACGCTGATCGGCTGGATGGGCGCGGACTTCAAGAATGCAGACAAGCGCGTCTACCGCCTGCTCGGCTGCGAGATCACCTTCCATGAAGGCGGCCTGCCCGAACCCGGCGACACGCTGCGCTTCCAGATCGAGATCATCGGGCATGCCACGCTGGCCGGCGTGCGCATGTTCTTCTTCCAGTATGACTGCCGCGTCGGTGAGCGGCGTGTCTTCTCCGTGCGCAACGGGCAGGCGGGCTTCTTCACCGATGATGAGCTTGCCGCAGGCAAGGGCCTTGCCTGGGATGCGGCGAAGGAAGACCCGCCAACGGCGGAGCCCGCACCTTTCGCACCAAGCCACGCCAGTGCGAAACGGGCTTTCTCGCGCGAGGAAGTGCTCGCTTGGCGCGCAGGCGATGGGCTGTTCTGCTTCGGGCCTGGCTTTGAGGCACTCGCGGCCCAGTCCCGCCCGGCGCACCTCCCGCATGGCAAACTCGATTTCTTCGACGAGGTCGAGGTGTTCGAACCCGGGGGCGGCCCCTGGGGACGGGGATACCTGAAGGCGCGCGCCAGCGTGCCGAAAGACGCCTGGTTCTATGACGGCCATTTCCATGGCGACCCATGCATGCCCGGCACGCTGATGGCCGAAGCCGCCGTGCAGGCGCTGGAGTTTCACGCTGCCGCGCTTGGCCTGACCATCGAACGCGACGGCTTCGTCTTCGAACCCGCGCCGGGCGAGACGGCTGAATTCATCTGCCGGGGGCAGGTGATCCCGGATGGAGATCACGAGGTGACCTATGAGGTCTTCGTGGATGAGGTGGTCGATGGCGAAAGCCCCATGATCTTCGCCGCGCTGCTGGCCTCCAGCGACGGGCGGAAAGTCTTCTACTGCCCGCGCTTCGGCCTGCGCCTGCGCCGGAACTGGCCGGCCCCGCGCGTGGATACAGAGCCCCTGCGCATCGGCCCGGCAGGCGAGAGCCGGGGCGATCAGGCCGCGCTGCTCGACTGTGCCAATGGCGCGCCGTCTGCCGCCTTCGGGGCGATGTATGACCGCTTCGACAGTGAAGGGATCGTCCCGCGCCTGCCCCAGCCGCCCTATCACATGATCTCGCGGATCACCGATGTTTCCACCCGGCCCGGCACACCGGAAGTCGGCGCCTCGGTGCGCACCGAATATGATGTCCCGCCTGAAGCCTGGTACTTCACCGACAATCGCAATGGCACCATGCCGTTCGCCGTATTGTCGGAGATCGCACTACAGCCCTGCGGCTGGCTGGCGAGCCATTGCGGCTTTGCGCTGTCGGGCGATCTGCGCTTCCGCAATCTGGAGGGCGACGGGCAACTTTTCCACGAAATCACACCCGAAACGGGCCTTTTGGTGGTGAATTCGCGCCTGTCGGCCTTTTCCCGCGTCGGGCCGATGACGATTGTCAGCTTCGAGCTTGCTGTCGATACCGGGGATGGGGAGCGTGTCCTGGACCTGAAAACCCAGTTCGGCTTCTTCCCCGCCGGCGCCCTGGCGCGCCAGGCCGGCCTGCCGGACAAGCCGCATTTTTCCGCCGCGCTGGAACCGGCCTCCAAACGCGTCTCGATCCGCAAGTACGACAAGCGCCTGCCCGGCGGGCAGCTGCGCATGCTGGATGAGGTCGACTTCTTCGATCCTGAGGGCGGAGAGGCTGGGCTCGGCCTCATTCGCGGGCGCCAGGCGGTCGACCCGCATGCCTGGTATTTCAAGGCACACTTTTTCGGCGACCCGGTCCAGCCGGGCTCGCTGGGCCTCGATGCGCTCTGCCAGCTGCTCATGCGCGCCGTGCACCTGAAGGGGCTCACCGCCGGTATGACCCGCCCGCACATCGAGACGCTCGCCACCAATGCACCGGTCAAGTGGAGCTATCGTGGCCAGGTCACACCGGAGATGAAAGAGGTGGTGACCATGATGGAGATCCTGTCACTGGAGGAAGACGAAGCGAGCCTTCTGGTCACTGCACGCGGGAGCCTGTGGCGCGACGGGCTGCGCGTCTACGAGGTCGGCCCGATGTGCGTGCGGGTGTTTGAGCGCGGCGCCTGAGCCAGGGCGAGCACACAACCATCGGCTTCCATCCATTCGGCGAGATAGATGCCGGTGCCTTCATGCCGGATGATGTGCGGGCCCGGCCAGGTGAGCATGTCCGGGGCAAGGTGCACTTTCTGGGCATCGGCGCGAAAACCGCGCCCTGTCGCCTTCAGCACCGCCTCTTTCAGGGTCCAGAGCCGCAGGAAGCGCGGCTCGCGGGGCGCAGCAGCGATCACGTCTGCCACCGCCGCAGCCTCCTCGGGCAGGCAGACCATGCCGAGCGAGGCGGCAGGGTCCATCTCGCGGATCTGTTCGACGTCGAGGCCAAAGGCGCGCGCGTCCCGCCCGATTGCCAGGGCGGAGACCGTGCCGGAGCGGGAGAAGGATACCGCCCGCGCTTCAGGTGCACGCAATACCGGAGCGCCCTCGGCCTGGCGGTCCAGCCGGATGTCATCGGGGGCAACGCCAAGCTGCTCGGCCAGCCAGGCGCGGCGTGCGGCAAGCACGGCGTCCAGATTGGCCCGCCGGTCCGCGCCGCGCAGTTTCGCAACGCGTGCCTGCTCTTCGGGCGTGAGGATCGTCTTTCCCATATGCCCCGCCCGCCATGCGGCATGATCGACGAGCCCGGCCGATATCAGGCCGTCGCGGATGGGCGCGGAGAACGCAGGCAGGATATCCCGGCCGATCAATCGCTTTCCCCGTCAGAGCTGTCGCTGTCGGTGACTTATAGAGGCAGATTCCGAGCCTGCCAGCCTCATGTCCCGAACGTGAAGGCCTCTGCGAGCCAGTCCAGCACGCACTGCACGCGCGCGAGCGGCTCGATATCGGGATGGATGAGCACGCGCAGGGTGCGCACCAGGTCCGGCGGACCCTCGGTAAGCCGGACCAGCGCCGGATCGCGCGCGGCCAGCACATCCGGCAACAGGCATTTTACCGCGCCGGACCGCACCGCACTGTAGAGGATGCCGGCATCGTCGGAGCGGAAGGCGGCGGTGCGGTTCTCCCGCGCGAGCATGGTATCGAACCAGGATTGCGGGACAAACCGTCCGAAGTCGATCACCGATCCTGCCCAGGGCGTCTCGTCCGGATCCCGGTCCGCGCGGATATAGACCGAATAGGGCACCTCGGCGAGCGGGCGTTCGATTTCCCGTCCCCGAGGCTTGAGCTCGAAGCGCAGGCTCATCTCGGCTTCCTTGCGACTGAGCGAGCGGTCGCGCAGATCCGCCAGGCCCTGCACCTCGATCTCGGGATAGCGCGCGACAAAGTTCGGCAGGGCCGGGGCGATGAGGTGTGACAGGATCCAGGGCATGGTGGCAATGCGCACGGTGCCGGACGGGCGCTGGCGCTCGCGGCCGACCTTGTCGCCGAACCGGAGGGCGGCGGTTTCCATAAGCTCGATCTCGTCGAGAATGGCATCGCCGGTTTCTGTCGGCACGAAGCCTTGCCGGCTGCGCAGAAAAAGCGGTGTGCCGAGCTGGTCTTCCAGCGCATTCAGACGCCGCCCGACAGTCGTCTGGTCAACTCCCAAATTCGCCGCCGCAGCGCTCAGTGTGCCGCCCCGTGCAATGGCCAGGACATATCGCAGATCGTTCCAGTTCATGAGTATCCTGCAAACTTGCAGAAGGAGAATGCGAATATACCGATTGAAATGCAATGTCGCATGGTTATGGTTACGCTTGGGTAATGAAACGGGACGCATGCGGAGGCCAACATGGGATGGCGCGCTTGTCTGGCGTGTCCGGCTGGGGCGCCGGGGGCGCCCGGTAGCGCTGAGCCAGACGGTAGCAGGACGCCCTGAAACAGCCTAGGGCGGCGGGCCGCATGGACAGGGCGGCGCAGGCGTGCCACACGCCAGAAAGACCCTTCGAATCCCTAGCAAAGACAGGCAGATCATGGCCAAAGGACTTGTCACCCTCATCGGCGGCTCGGGCTTTATCGGACGCTATGCCGCGCGCGCTTTCGTGGAAGCCGGCTGGCGCGTGCGCGTGGCCTGCCGCCGGCCGAATGTCGCCCAGGATGTGAAGGTGGCCGGCCTGCCGGGCTGGGTCGACCTGGTCCAGGCCAATGTGCGCAGCCCGGCCTCGCTGGCGCGTGCGGTTGAAGGCGCCGATGTGGTGGTCAACCTGGTCGGGGTCCTGTTCGAGGCCGGCAAGCAGACCTTTGAGGCAACCCAGGATGCCGGCGCAAAAGCCGTGGCCGAGGCCGCCCGTGCAGCCGGGGTCTCGCGGCTGGTGCATATGAGCGCCATCGGCGCCGATGCCGCCAGCAAGGCGGATTATGCGCGCACCAAGGCCGAAGGCGAGGCCGCCGTGCGCGAGGCCTTCCCCGGCGCAGTGATCCTGCGCCCGTCAGTGGTGTTCGGCCCGGAAGACCAGTTCTTCAACAAGTTCGCCTCCATGGCCTGCTGGCCGGTGATGCATGCCCTGCCGGTGATGCCCCTGATCGGTGGCGGCAAGACCCGGTTCCAGCCGGTCTATGCCGGCGATGTGGCCCGGGCGATCGTGGCCGCCGCCACGCTGGAAGAAGCCGCGGGCAAGACCTATGAGCTCGGCGGGCCGCGCACTTACAGCTTCCGCGAGATCTATGACTATATCTTCGAGGTGACGGATCGCCGCCGGCTGAAACTGCCGGTGCCCTTCCTGGCGATGAAGCCCTTCGCCCTGCTGACCGGCGCCGTGTTCCGTATCCCGATGATGCGGCTGTTCTTCGGCGCACCGCCGATCACCGGCGACCAGATCGACATGCTGAAGGCCGACAATGTGGTCGCCGAGGGTGCGCTGGGGCTGGCCGATCTTGGCATCACCGAGCCGGAAAGCGTGGAGGCCATCGTACCGACCTATCTCTGGCGCTTCCGCCCCTATGGCGAGTTCAACCAGGCCGAAAGCGCGTAAGAGCCGCTTCAGCCCCTCCGCAGTTTCACGCGGACCTGTTCGGGCGGGACTTCCTGGCCCCCGGCATCGACAAAGGCGACATGGGCCGGGCGCTTGTCCGGGCCGGCGGTGAAGCTGATCGGCGCGGGCTCGCCGGCCGCCAGCCAGCTGTCGCTCCACTGGGTCAGCGCGATCAGCACCGGCAACAGGTCCGCGCCCATGGGCGAGAGCACATATTCGCTGCGCGCGCGCTTGCCGGGCTCGCGATAGGGCTTTTTCTGTAGCAGGCCGCCGTCTTCCAGCGCCTTCAGCCGCCCGGAAAGGACCGTGCGCGGGCAGCCCAGCTCGTCCTGGAAATCGTCGAACCGGCGCACGCCATACATGGCCGAGCGCAGGATCAGGAGGCTCCAGCGGTCCCCGATCAGGTCAATGGCGCGAGCCAGGCGGCAATCGCCCAGTTCGACAGGCGAGCGGGAGGTGCGGGGCGGGATCAGGCTCATGGCGCCACGTGTGGATGGGTTCGCTTCTCAAATCTAGCCCTGCCCCTTCGATTTCGGCGCCAATTGCGCCAGTTTCCCGCCGAAGGGGAAATCGCAATGGCGACGCCGGAACATGTGATCGAGAAACGCAAGGCCAGCGCCCTGTTCCAGGATACCGAGCTGGGCCTGGCCGGGCGCATGCTGTTCGGCCTGGAAGGGCGCACGGGGCATTCCATCGCGAAAAAAATTCTCGGCGGCAGCTGGATCACCGGCACGGTCTATCTGACCCGGCAAGCCCTGGAGTTTCACCCCGACTTCCTGGACGCAAAACTGCACAAGGATGCCGATGCGCTGAGGATGACCGTCCCGCTGGAGGCAATCTCCGCCACGGAGGTGCACCAGGGCCTTGCGACGCAGATTCTGGACGTCACGGCAGAGGGCACCACGCTCAGCTTTCGCTGCTATCGCGCCAATGCTTTTGTCACCGCGACACAGGCCGCCTGCGCCCGGCGGCTAGCATGAGCCGATTGGCGCATTGCGGGCGCTCTGCCGTAGCGCTATGGCTCTGCCACACTCACGAAATATCCACAGCAGGAGACTTGGAATGGCCCGCAAGAAGATCGCACTGATTGGCTCTGGTATGATTGGCGGCACGCTCGCCCATGTGTCGGCTCGCGAGGAGCTTGGCGATGTGGTGCTGTTCGACATTGCCGAGGGGATCCCGGAAGGCAAAGGCCTCGATATTGCCGAATCCACGCCGGTCTATGGCTCCTCGGTTTCGCTGAAAGGCACCCAGTCCTATGCCGATATTGCCGGCGCGGATGTCTGCATCGTCACCGCCGGCGTCCCGCGCAAGCCGGGCATGAGCCGCGATGATCTGATCGGCATCAATCTCAAGGTGATGAAGGCCGTGGGCGAGGGCATCAAGGCGCACGCCCCGGACGCCTTTGTCATCTGCATCACCAACCCGCTCGATGCCATGGTCTGGGCGCTGCAGAAATTCTCCGGCCTGCCGACCGCCAAGGTCTGCGGCATGGCCGGCGTGCTGGATTCCAGCCGCTTTGCCTATTTCCTGTCGGAGAAAACCGGCGTGTCAGTGGCCGACATCAATGCCTGGACCCTGGGCGGGCATGGCGACACCATGGTGCCGATGGTGCGCCACTCCACCGTGGGCGGCCTGCCGCTGCCGGAACTGGTCAAGCAGGGCTGGATGAGCCAGGACGAACTGGATGCGATTGTCGACCGCACCCGCAAGGGCGGCGGCGAGATTGTCGGCCTGCTGAAAACAGGCTCAGCCTATTATGCCCCGGCCGAAAGCGCCATCGCCATGGCCAAGTCCTATCTGAAAGACCAGAAGCGTGTTGTGCCAGCAGCAGCCTATTGCGAGGGCCAGTATGGCCAGACCGGGCTTTATGTCGGCGTGCCGGCCCTGATCGGCGCCGGCGGCGTGGAGAAGGTCATAGAGTTCGACTTCAATGACGCCGAACAGGCCATGTTCCAGAATTCGGTCGATGCGGTGAACGGACTGCTGGCCGCCTGCAAGGAAATCGACGGCTCGCTGGCCTGATTGCCCGCCCCGGAAATATAAAGCGGCGCCGGAACGATCCGGCGCCGCTCTTTTTTTGTCTATGTTACAAAGAATTAGACGTCGAGCAGCAGGCGCTCGGGATCTTCCAGGTTTTCCTTCACGCGCACCAGGAAGGTGACCGCTTCCTTGCCGTCGACGATGCGGTGATCATAGGACAGCGCCAGATACATCATCGGGCGGATCTTGACCTCACCATTCACCGCCACCGGGCGCTGTTCGATGCGGTGCATGCCGAGCACGCCCGATTGTGGGGGGTTCAGGATCGGGGTCGACATCAGCGAGCCGTAGACACCGCCATTGGAGATGGTGAAGGTGCCGCCCTGCATGTCCTCGATGGTCAGCTCGCCGTCGCGCGCCTTGCGGCCAAGCTCGGCAATGCCGCCCTCGATGCCGGCAATCGACAGCTCGTCACAGTCGCGGACCACGGGCACGACGAGGCCCTTGGGCGTGCCGACCGCGACGCCGATATCGTAGAAATTCTTGTAGATGATGTCGGTGCCGTCGATTTCGGCGTTCACCGCCGGGATTTCCTTCAGCGCATTCACGCAGGCCTTCACGAAGAAGCCCATGAAGCCGAGGCGTACGCCGTGGCGCTTCTCGAAGTCTTCCTTGTAGCGCTTGCGCAGGTCCATCACGGCGGTCATGTCCACATCGTTGAATGTGGTCAGCATGGCCGCAGTGTCCTGGGCCTCTTTCAGGCGCCGGGCAATGGTCTGGCGCAGGCGGGTCATCTTCACCCGCTCCTCGCGGGGCCCGAGATCGCGCGGGGGCCGGGCCGCAGCCGGGGCGCTCGCCGGCTTGGCCGCACTGGCGCCGGACTGGATGTAGGAGAGCGCATCGCCCTTGGTGACGCGTCCACCCTTACCCGAGCCGGCAATGTCAGCCGGATTGACGCCGGCTTCGGTCGTCACGCGGCGCACGGCCGGGGAGACCGGGCGCTCGGTGCCCGCGCCGCTGGCCGAAGGAGCCGGGGCGGAGGCGGTGGGCGCCGGGGCAGCGCTCGCGGCAGCCGTCGCTGCGCCGCCGCTGGCGGAAATGCGCGCAATGACCTGGCCGGGCTGGACGCTGTCGCCCTCGGCGACGAGATATTCGGCAATCGTGCCGGATGCACTGGCGGCAACCTCAAGGGCGACCTTGTCGGTTTCGATCTCGACGATGATCTCGTCCTTCTCGACCGCATCGCCGGCCTTTTTCAGGAAGCTGCCGATCGAGCCTTCCGCGACGCTCTCGCCCATATCGGGCACGATGACGTCGACCGAGCCAGCCGAGGCAGACGCCGCCGGCGCCGCAGCCTTGGCCGGAGCGGCCGCACCGTTGGAGCCATTGGTGCTCGGAGCCGCCGCGCCGCCCTCACCCAGCTTGGCCAGCAGGGCGCCGATTTCCACCGTTTCGCCTTCCTTGGCGACGATCTCCGAAAGCGTGCCGTCTTCCGGGGCGGGCACCTCGACCGACACCTTGTCGGTTTCCAGCTCCACCAGGACCTCGTCCTTGGCCACGGCATCGCCGGGCGATTTCAGCCACTGGCCAACCGTGGCCTCGGTGACGCTCTCGCCCAGGGTGGGCACCATAATGTCCGTCATGGCTCTATGTCTTCCTCGTTCTTATACGGATCGCGCCAGCCTTCTCGCTAGGCGCCGATTACACTGTCCTCGACCGGTTTTTCGCCCAGCGCGGCGTCGATCAGATTGTTGCGTTCCTCGACATGCTTGGCCATCAGGCCGGTGGCCGTGGAGGCCGATGGCGGGCGTCCGGCATATTTCGGCCGGGACTTCTCCATCTTGATCTGGTTGGCACACCATTCGATCTCGTCGCGGATGAAGGTCCAGCCGCCCATATTGCGCGGCTCTTCCTGGCACCAGACGAGTTCGGCCTGCTTGAAGCGTTTCAGCTCCTTCATCAGCGACTTGCGCGGCACCGGATAGAACTGCTCCACACGCAGGAAGTAGACATCGTCGATGCCGCGTTCCTCGCGCGCTTCGAAAAGGTCGTAATAGACCTTGCCCGAGCACAGCACGACCCGGCGGATCTTCTTGTCCTCGACGAGTTTCACATTGCCCTCGCGGCCCGGTGTTTCCGCATCGTCCCAGAGCACGCGATGGAAGGAGCTTTCCGGCCCCATATCCTCGATACTGGAGACCGCCAGCTTGTGACGCAGCAGCGATTTCGGCGTCATGATGATCAACGGCTTTCGGAACTCGCGGTGGATCTGGCGGCGCAGCGCGTGGAAATAGTTGGCCGGCGTCGTCAGATTGCAGACCTGCATATTGTCTTCCGCGCTCATCTGCAGGAAGCGCTCAAGCCGGGCGGAGGAATGTTCCGGCCCCTGGCCCTCATAGCCGTGCGGGAGCAGGCAAACCAGGCCGCTCATCCGCAGCCATTTGCGCTCGGCCGAGGAGATGAACTGGTCGAAGAAGACCTGCGCGCCATTGGCGAAGTCGCCGAACTGGGCCTCCCAGAGAACCAGCGTGTTCGGGTCGGCCAGCGAGTAGCCATACTCATAGCCGAGCACGGCCTCCTCAGACAGCAGGGAGTCGATCACTTCGTAGTGCGCCTGGCCCTCGCGCAGATTGTTCAGCGGCGTGTAGCGCTCACCGGTTTCCTGATCGACAATATGGCTATGGCGCTGGGAAAAGGTGCCCCGGCCGCTGTCCTGGCCGGACAGGCGTATGGCATAGCCTTCATCCACCAGCGTGCCGAAGGCGAGATGCTCGGCCGAGGCCCAGTCGATATTCCTGCCTTCCTCGATCACCTTGCCGCGCGCATCGATGACCCGCTGCAGGGTGCGGTGGGGATTGAAGCCGTCGGGAATGGTGGTCAGCGTCTTGCCGAGGCGCTGCAGGCGTTCGCCCGACACACCGGTCATGCCGCGCCGGTCATCATCATCGGGCAGGCGGAAGCCCTTCCATTTGCCATCGAGCCAGTCGGCCTTCTGGGCGGCAAGCTTCTTGCCGGCTTCAAACTCGCGGTCGAGATAGGCGTCGAAATCCTCGACTTCCTTGTTGATCTCCTCGCGCGTCATCAGCCCTTCCTCGATGAGGCGGCGGGCATAGATTTTCCGTGTCGGCGGATGATCCTTGATCTTCTTGTACATCACCGGCTGGGTGAACATCGGTTCGTCACCCTCATTGTGGCCGAACCGGCGATAGCAGAACATGTCGATGACCACGTCCTTGCCGAATTTCTGGCGGAACTCGGTGGCAACCTTGGCGGCATAGACCACCGCTTCGGGATCGTCCCCGTTCACATGGAAGATCGGCGCCTCGACCATCAGCGCGACGTCTGACGGATAGGGCGAGGAGCGCGAATACATCGGGCTCGTGGTGAAGCCGATCTGGTTGTTGATGATGAAGTGGATCGTGCCGCCGGTGCGGTAGCCCTGCAGGCCCGAGAGCGCGAAGCACTCGGCCACGACGCCCTGGCCGGCGAAGGCCGCGTCGCCGTGCAACAGGAGCGGCATCACGCGCGAGCGGTCGAGTTTGCCGTCCTTGCGCGCATGCATGGCCTGTTTTGAACGGGTCTTGCCGAGCACGACCGGGTCCACCGCCTCCAGATGGGAGGGGTTGGCGTTCATCGACAGGTGCACCTTGTTGCCGTCGAACTCACGGTCCGACGAAGCGCCAAGGTGGTATTTCACGTCGCCGGAGCCGAATTCTTCCGCGCCCTGGGTCGAGCCGCCCTGGAACTCGTGGAAGATCTTCTCATAGGGCTTGCCCATCACGGCGGCGAGCATGTTCAGGCGCCCACGGTGTGCCATGCCGAACACGATCTCTTCAACGCCGAGCGCACCACCACGCTTGATGATCTGTTCCAGCGCCGGCACGGCGGCTTCCCCGCCATCCAGGCCGAAGCGCTTGGTGCCGGGATAGCGCTTGTGGAGGAATTTCTCGAAGCCCTCGGCTTCCACCAGCTTGGCGAAGATGGCCTTCTTGCCCTCAGGGGTAAACTGGACGCCCTTGTCCTTGCCCTCGATGCGTGCCTGCAGCCAGCCTTTTTCCTCCGGATCGGAAATGTGCATGAACTGGATGCCGATGGTGGAACAATAGGTGCGGCGGAGAATGTCGAGCATCTCGCGCGCGGTGGCATATTCCAGGCCGAGCACATGATCGATGAAGATCGGGCGGTCCATGTCTTCGGGATTGAAGCCATAGGTACCCGGATCGAGCTCGGGCTGGTCGGCAAAGGTCTCCAGGCTCAGCGGGTCGAGCTGGGCAGCAAGATGCCCGCGAATCCTGTAGGCGCGGATCATCATCAGCGCGCGAATGGAATCCTTCACCGCAAGGGCGATGCTTTCCGGATCGGTGGCCGGGCTGGCGCGCTCGGCAATCTTGGCTTCCAGCTTCGGCTCAAGCGCGGACCAGTTGCCGTCGAAGACCGCGATGTCCTCGTCAGGCCGGGCCGGCCAGGCATCGCGCTTCCAGCTCGCGCCGGCCGCATTGCGGGTCGCGTCTTCCGCGCCATCGCCCAGCTCCCGGAAGAAAGCCTGCCAGCTTTCCGGGACCGAGCGCGGGTCGCGCGCATAAGCCGCCTGCATCTGCTCGACATAGGTCGCGTTCCCGCCATACAGGAACAGGGTGTCGAGCATGGCCGCATTCATATCGCTGCGGGCCTGGTCCTCTACTGGGCGAGCATCGTCTGCCATCGGATCTGTCCTTGCCGGGGGCGTGGAGCTTTGCTCGCGCGCCCCGTCCTGAAAACGCCTTAAGCAGGGCCGTCGGTTTGTCCGCCGGCCCTGGGTCGGGCCAAACTATATAGGGCTCTTCTAACCCTTAAGAACCTCTACCATGGTCGCGCCCAGACGTGCAGGGCTCGGCGACACTTTGATGCCCGCCGATTCCATGGCCTCAATCTTGGACTCCGCGCCGCCTTCGCCGCCCGAAACAATGGCACCGGCATGGCCCATGGTCCGTCCGGGAGGCGCAGTGCGGCCCGCGATGAAGCCGGCCATCGGCTTCTTGCGGCCCCTGGCGGCCTCGTCCTTGATGAATTGCGCGGCCTCTTCCTCGGCGCTGCCGCCAATCTCACCAATCATGATGATGGATTCAGTGGCGTCGTCGGCAAGGAACATTTCCAGCATGTCGATGAATTCTGTGCCTTTTACCGGATCGCCGCCAATGCCGACGGCGGTGGACTGGCCGAGACCTTCATTGGTGGTCTGGAACACCGCCTCATAGGTCAGCGTGCCCGAACGCGAGACGATGCCGACATTGCCCTTGGTGAAGATCTTGCCCGGCATGATGCCGATCTTGCACTCTTCCGGGGTGAGAACGCCGGGGCAGTTCGGGCCGATCAGGCGCGAGCCGGACTTGTCGAGCTTGGCCTTCACGCGGACCATGTCGGCCACGGGCACGCCTTCGGTGATGCAGATGATCAGCTCGATGCCGGCATCGATGCTTTCCTCGATCGCGGCGGCCGCGCCGGCCGGCGGGACATAGACCACCGAGGCATTGGCGCCGGTCGCCTCTTTCGCCTCACCGGCGGTGGCGAAGATGGGCAGCTCGACACCCTGGTCGGACGTCCACTTTTCACCGGCCTTTTTCGGGTGGGTCCCGGCGACCATCTGGGTGCCGTAATATTCCAGCGCCTGGTTGGTATGGAAGGACCCGGTCTTGCCGGTCAGGCCCTGGACGATGACTTTGGTGTCTTTGTTGACGAGAATGGACATGGGAGTTTCCCTGGATTTCGAAGCGCGCGCCGCGCCCGGAGTGTCTGAATGGAGGGGCTGCTGCGCTGCTCTTAGCTCTTCACCGCCGCGACGATTTTCTGCGCCGCGTCGTCGAGATCGTCGGCCGGGATCACATTGAGGCCGGAATTGGCGATGATGGCCTTGCCGGCATCGACATTGGTGCCTTCCAGGCGCACGACCAGCGGAACCTGGAGATTGGTTTCCTTCACGGCCTGCAGGACGCCCTCGGCGATGACATCGCATTTCATGATGCCGCCGAAGATGTTCACCAGAATGCCCTTCACGTTCGGGTCCTTCATGATGATCTTGAAGGCCGCAGCCACTTTCTCGGCATTGGCGCCGCCGCCGACATCGCAGAAATTCGCCGGCTCCTCACCATAGAGCTTGATGATGTCCATGGTCGCCATTGCGAGGCCCGCGCCGTTGACCATGCAGCCGATCGTGCCGTCGAGGGCGATATAGGCGAGGTCCCATTCGGACGCCTCGATTTCCTTCTCGTCTTCCTCGGTCTTGTCGCGCAGCTCCATGATGTCCGGATGGCGGAACAGCGAGTTGCCGTCAAAGGACACCTTTGCGTCCAGTACGCGCAGATGCCCGTCCTTCATGATGATGAGCGGGTTGATCTCAAGCAGGCTCATATCCTTCTCGACGAAGGCCTTGTAGAGGATCGGGAACAGCTTCATGCCGTCCTCGCGCGCCGCATCGCTCAGCTCCAGCGCATCGCAGACTTTCGCGGAGTCGGCATCGGTCATGCCGTCCAGCGGATCGACGTTGATGGTGTGGATCTTCTCGGGCGTGTCATGGGCGACCTGCTCGATATCCATGCCACCCTCGGTGGAGGCCACGAAGGCGACCTGGCCGGTGGAGCGGTTCACCAGCAGCGAAAGATAAAGCTCGTTCTCGATATCGGCGCCGTCCTCGACATAGAGGCGGTTGACCTGCTTGCCGGCCGGGCCGGTCTGGGCGGTCACCAGCGTCTTGCCGAGCATCTGCCTGGCGAAAGCGATGGCATCGTCGCGCGAGAAGGCCAGACGCACGCCACCCTTTTCGCCGGCTTCGGGTTCGATGAACTTGCCCTTGCCGCGTCCGCCGGCATGAATCTGGCTCTTGATGACCCAGAGCGGGCCGGGAAGGCTGTCGACCGCACTTTCGATTTCGTCCGATGTCAGAACCGGAGCGCCATTGGCAACCGGAGCGCCATAGGATTTCAGGACAGCTTTCGCCTGGTATTCGTGAATGTTCATGGGAGATTCGCCTCGCGCGCTGGACTGGGCCTGTCAGGCGCGGCGTTCGGTCGCCCCGCCATGTGCTCCTCGCCTTATAACAGGCCGCGAACCGGTCGCAATACATCCGTAAGGCGTAAGTGACGCACTTGGGTACGCTCAGTGTACTCAGGCCTTGTATTCTTGCATGTCACTATCGAGCGGTTCGAAGGGCTCAACCCGGGGGTCAATATCCATGCCGGTGACGGCCGTGGGCTGGGTGAGTTCCCAGTTTGCGCGGTCTTCGACACCGACTTTCGGACGCGCGGTGCGCCGCCAGAGCATGGCCGTGAAGAGGAGCAATGTCCCCACGGCGGAGAAGGCAAACAGCCCGCCGGGGCCGAGCGGCGTGGCGATGGCGATGCCGGCGAGCGGCGGGCCGATCACCGAGCCCACGGCCCAGACAAAGAGCAGTCCCGCCATCAGGCCGGGGATCTGGTCCTGCTCGGCGCGGTCCACGCCATGGGCGACCGCAATGCCGTAGAAGGAAAGCGAGCCCGCGCCCCATACCGCCAGAAGGGTCAGCAGGGCCCAGACCGGCACATGGCCCGCACCCAAGGTCAGGCCCAGCGAGGCAACCAGCGCGAGCAGCGCCATGGCCGCCACCACAAGGCGCCGGTCGATCCTGTCCGACAGGCGCCCGGCCGGCCACTGGCTCAGCATGCCGCCGATCCAGGCGACAGCCATGGCAATGGCGGCCGCGCTGGTCGCGGTCTCGCTCAGCGCCATGCGCTCTGCAAAGACCGGGAGCAGGGCGAGCGTACCGGAATTGATCACGCCCGCAAGAAAGGAGCCGGCGACCGCCGCCGGAGCGAGAGCGAAGAACTCCCGCATGGGCATGTAGACATCCTCATGCCGGGGCGGCTCGACCATACGGGTCATGCAGACCGGCACCAGGGCGAGCGCGAAGAACAGCGCGGTCCAGATAAAGGTTTCCGGATGCAGCGCGGCATAGCCGATCACCAGGAAGGGGCCGACCAGCAGCGCAGCCTTGGCGATGACATGATAGAAGCCCAGCACCCCGCCGCGCGACGGCGCTGGCGTCGCCGAGGACATCCAGGCTTCGGCGCTGGCAAACATCCAGGCAATGGCGAGCCCCTGGATCGGGCGCAAGACGGCCCAGCTGAGCATATCCGGCCACAGGCCCATCATCAGGCTTGTTGCGGCAGCCCCGGCCGCGCCGGCAGAGAAGACGCGGATATTGCCGATCCGGCCCATGGTGCGCGGCGCCGTGGCCGCTCCGGCCATGAACCCCGCTGCATACAGGGCCGCGATGCCACCGATCACATAGGCCGGCGTCTCCATCGCCTCCAGGCCGACCGGGGTGATAACTCCGAGAATCCCGCCCGAGATCTGAAGCAGTCCAACCGCCAGAATCAGTACCCAGACATTGCGATAATCGGCCATGTGCCACGCCTATTCCAGTTCGGCCGAATCCCGCGGAGCCGGATCCCAGGACCCGGCCCCTATCACAAGCCTTTTTATGCACCTAGCGCGGAATCGGGAAGCTTGTCTCGCGAAGCATTTCGCCCTCGTTCGAGAGGATTTCCAGGGTCACTTCCCTGCTTTCCCAGTCGATGCCGACGGCGCCGAAATTTTCCGCCGCCACGCCTTCGTTGATCTGGTTTGTATCCATCTCGTCGGTCTCACTGGCGAAAGAGAGATTGAGCGAGGAGGCGGTCAGCTCATGAACCGGATAGTCCAGCACATCCTCGCGGCGATACATGAAGGCCGCATGCCGGTCGCCGGAGAGGAAAACCACACCGCGTGCGTTGGTGGAGGCGATGAGCTCCATCAGCCGGTCACGTTCGGCCGGCAGGTTGTTCCAGTGCTCATAGCCATGCCCGTCCGTGGTCAGCACCTGGATGGACGAAATGATGAGACGCAGGTCCGCGGGCTGCTGGAGCTGGTTTTCCAGCCAGGTCCACTGCGCCGCGCCGAGCATGTCCTGCATCGAGCCTTCCGGCGCGGGCATATAACGCTCCTTGCCCGGCGCGTTCCACTGATCGGTCGGCGTCAGCAGCGAGCGGAAGCTGCGCGTATCGAGCATGATGATCTGGATACGCCGGCCTTGCGGGCCGAAGCTGCGGGCATAATAAGTGCCAGGCCACTTGCCGACATCCTCGTCCGTCAGACCCCAGAAGGTCTCGTGGATCCGCTCTGAGAATTCGCGGAAAGGGAAGTCCCGCCCGCCATCATTGGCGCCATAGTCATGGTCGTCCCAGACCGCCATCATCGGATGAGCCGCACGCACGGCCTGGAATTCGGGCCGCGCGGCGAGATCGGAAAAGCTCTCGCGCAGCTCGTCCAGCTCCGGCTGGTTGTTGGCATAGCTCCCGCCATCGCGGTCGCCATAGACATTGTCCCCGATCATCAGGAAGAGATCGGCCTCTTCCTCCGCCACGCTGGCGAGGGACCGGCTTTCCTTCTCCTCGTCATTGCAGGAAGCGACCAGGATGCGGGTGAGCACCGTGTCCTCATCCGGCAACGGCAGGCCGGCCGGCGCATGGGGCAGCGCCTCGTCGGGGATGGTGTCGTAATAGAACGCCAGGGCCTCCTCGACCGCCTCCGGCGCCGGCCTCGGCTCGACGATGGTCTGCACAACGGTGCGCTCGATGGTGGTTGTACATCCGGTCAGGGCGGCAGTGGCAATCAGGCTGGCGGCGATCAGGCGCATATCATCGGTCTCCCCGTGCGATGAGTTATGGTTAACGAATGCCCTAGCACAGTGGCTTTGACAATTTCGCGACGGGGAGACCGTCTCCTGATCAGGCTGGCGCGAAGGTCCCGTGGAAGCCGAGCGGCCAGGCATAGCGCGCGGCGAAGCTCGCCACCGGGCCAGCGGAGATGTCGGCCAGATCGAGCACGTGCACCTCGCTGCGTCCGCTCGTAATGTTCAGCACCGTGCCGATGAGCCAGGCATCGCGCTCGCTGCGCCCGCCGGGCTTGGCGACGAAAAGGTGCTCTTCGGCCATGCGGCCCGCGCCATAGTCGAAATGGCTGGCCCCGCCGGTCTGCCAGTCCATCAGCGAGACACGGCGCGCACCCGGGCGGCCTGGCGAATGGCCGCCGATCAGCGCGGTGAAGCGCCGGCCGAGCCCGTGAAAGGCCGGGTGGACGACAGGGAACTCGCCGCCGATGCCGGTGGACTCGATCCGCGCGCGGCCATCGGCTTCCACGATGATGCGCGAGAGCAGGCCATCGGCCTCGTCCTCACCCGGCACATAGCGCCCTTCCATCAGGTTGGTGCCGCCGCCGGGGCCCATATAGGGCTCTGGATAAAGCGCGATATCGACATGGATTGCTCCGGAGGCATCCTCCCAGGCCGCGCCGGTATGGAAGAAGGCATGACCATCCACCTCGGCCCAGCGCCGCCGGCTCATGTCATCCTTGTCGATGATGAGCAGCTTCAGCCCCTCTTCGGGCCGCCATTCCAGCGCATTCACGATGGGCGGGACAAACCGGTCGACCAGCCAGGGCTGGACGATCAGGATCAGGTGGCGCGCGGTGATCGCCCAGTCGTGAATGTAGGGCGCGGCGCCGAGATTGACCATGTCGAAGCGCTCGACCCCGCCGGCCGGATTGATCTTGTAGATGCCGACATGCGGCCCGTTCACCGCGAGGTTCCAGATCGTCCCGTCCGGCTCGACCTTGGGGTGGGCGAGGAAGGGCATGCCTTTCAGGTCGTCGCGCCAGGTACGGATGCCGCGGGTTTCCAGCGTGTCGGGATCAAGCTCCACGGCCGAGCCGGCCTCCCAGAGCGCATGCAGCCGGCCATCCACCATCAGCACAGAGGTGTTGGCCGCGTTCACATCATCGGCAGAAGCGACCGGATAGCTCGCATCGCCGGCGGTGCCGAAGCCGGGTGCCAGGAAGCGCTGGGCGGCCTGTTCCATGCGGTGCTTGGTGGTGGCGACGAACTGGCCGGAATGGACCGCCTTGCCGCCCCCGAGGGCAATGCGCTGGACCATGCCATCGCCATCGAACCAGTGGCCGGTGGTCTCGCTGCCATAGCGGAACCAGGCCGGCCCGTTGCGGTAGAACGTGCCCTCGAACCCGTCCGGCAAGCGGCCGGAGATGAGATCCATGGCGCGGGGCGCGAAGCCCTCCACCGGGGCATTGGCATAGCCGACCTGCCAGTCGGGCATGCCCGGCACGGCAGCGAGGCCATGTCCGGCCAGCGTGGCGGCCCCGGCGCTGGCACCGAGCGCGGCGATCAGGGAGCGGCGTGTCATGTTCATGGGATCTGTCTCCTCAAGTCTCGCCAGGCAGGCCTTAGCCGCCGATTTCGATGTCCTGGGTGTTCTCACCGATGGCGATCTCGAAGCTCGCCGCGTCCCATGTCGCCGGGCCGAAACGGGCCGGGGCATTGTTGGAGAAGGCATAGGGCTCGACCGGCATACCGAAGGGATTGGTGTCCATCTCGCCATTGTCGTTCACATCGTGAAACAGCTTGATGCCATAGGCGCCAGGCGCGAGCCCTTCGAGCGTCACAGAGGCGGTCTCGCCCTCGACCGGGACCAGCGCGCCGGTGAGGCCCGGTCCGCCTTCATAGTCTTCCTGTCCGGCGAACAGGCCGATGCGGATCGTGCCGGCCGGGGTGTCGATGCCGGTCAGCGAAATGGTAAGGCTGGCGGTCTCGGCCGGCTGGCTGGCTTCGGATGTGGCCTCTTCCGCGGTCGAGCAGCTGGCCAGCAGCGTGCCGATAACGATAGCGGTAAGCTGGATAGTTGGGCGGATCATCTGAAGGGCTCCATGATGTGTGTTTGAAGTCCGGCGCCTTGCCGGTGACGCCAAGCTGTCGCCCCGGCCGGCAGAGTGCGACCGCAATTCCATAAGCCCACTGGAATCCTTCGCCGGTTGCGGGCAAAAACGCTTCACGAAGCGCGAAATGCAGGGGAGCGAATGCCGGGACTCATGAAGGAGATCGCGCGTCACGTAGCCATCGTCCTCGTGCTGGCGCTGGTCTTCGCCTTCCTCCGCATCTATGCCGGCGATGGCCAGACCTTCCTCGACCGGATGTGGATGTGGGTTATCACTATCGGCGTCGGCACCGCGGTATCGGCTTTCGTAGCGCCGGCAATCTTCGATCGCGAGCCGTGCGTGAGCTGGCCGGTCTGGGTGCGGCTTTCGCTGATTGCCGCAGTGATCACGCTGCCCGTGACTGCCTCCCTGATCCTGCTGAAGGCCAGCGATGGCCATGTCGTGCCGGCAGTCTACTGGCCGCTCGATTTCGTCTATGTCTTCGTTGTCTCGCAGGTGCTGACCATTGGCTGGTATTTCATCCAGAACCATAATGAGGCGCGCGAACTGGTCGCCGCGGGCGGTATGCCCCCGCCGCCCGACCCAACCGCGAAATTCCTTGAGCGCCTGCCGCCGCGCTATCGCGGGGCCGCGCTCTACGCGATCTCATCGGAGGACCATTATCTGCGCGTGCATACCAGTCTCGGCGAGGAGCTGATCCTGATGCGGCTGTCCGATGCGGTGTCGGAGCTGGAAAGCGCCGGCGGGCTGCAGGTCCACCGCTCCTGGTGGGTCGCCCGCGACGGCGTCGCCAGTGTCACACGCGAAGGCGACAAGCCGGTGATCGCGCTGAAATCCGGCGGCAAGGCACCGGTCTCGCGCACCTATCAGAAAGCCGCGCGCGAGGCCGGGCTGATCTAGGCCTTATCCGATCGTGGGCAGCTCGACGGCCTGCTGCGGGTCGAGATTGCCGAGCAGCTGGTTCACGAAGGCGACATGACTGCGCAGGCGATAGAGATCGTCGGTATAGGAAAGCGGCACTTCCAGCTTGCCGATCTCTTCCTGCAGGTTGCGCAGCTTGGTACGCACCGCCTCGCGCGCTTCCTTGCCCGTGGCCGCGCGGCCCTCGGCCTCCAGCTGGCGCAAATCCTCGTACCAGACATAGATCTTGCGGCGCACGCGCCAGCGATAGATCGGCGGCGCGGCCCGAACGAGCGGGAAGAGCAGGGTGAGCAGCGGGATCGCCAGCACCCAGGCACGCTCCAGGAAATTCGCCACGGCAAAGGAGAAATACCGGCGCAGCACTGACGGTCCGTCGCGGTAATACCGCTCGGCCTCGTCCGGCAGGGGCAGGTCGGTGCGCTCTCCGGTCGGAAACTCGCCGGGCGGGGCAAGCGCGCTGCCGCCGGCATGCACCTTGTTGGCGACCTCCAACAGCAGGTCCTCAATGGCCGGATGCAGATCCTTGCGCACGCCGAGCTGAGCCACCGAAGCGATCATCAGAACATCCTCGGACGGGATATCGGCGCCGACATCCACCACCCCGCGCAGGAGGGTGAGCGGGGCCAGCGCCGGCTTGTGGCGGCTGAGCGCGGGCGCCCGCGGGAAGGCGAGCAGCGAAATGCCCTCGGCGCGCATCAGCTCCTGCACATAGGGCGCACTGATTCCGGCCGAAAAAGCCGCCGCATCGATCGAGCTCTCGATAAGGGCCGCAGCGGCGTCCTGCCCGCTCATCGGCATCTGCGCACTGTCGGGCCAGTCCCCGCCATACTCGGTCTGCAGGAACAGGCTCAGCGCGCGCGTGCCAGAGCCATCCGCACCGATGGCGAAACGGGCATGGCGCAGGTCGGAATAGTCCTCCGCGCCGAACGCGTCGCGCACGAACACCCAGTGCGGCTCATAGAAGAGCCCGCCAAGGGATTCGATCTCGTTGCCGTCCTCCGGGCGCGCCAGCCCACCCTGGATCAGGGCGACATCGGCGTCATCCACGGACAGAAGGCGCAGATTCTCGATGCTGCCGGCCGTGGACATGATCTCGACCTCCACGCCCTGTTCGGCCATCAGATTGGCATAGCGCTCGGCATAGGCGGCATAGGCCCCGCCGGGGCTACCGCTTGCGAAGACGATGGACTTGGGCGGGGGCGGCTCGACAAAGCGCAGCGCCACGATCAGACCCAGCAGGGCCACGACGGCCAATGGCCAGTATACTTTCAGGAAATCCTTCATCCCCGACCACCCTCACACTCGCAACTGACCATGGCTATCGCGCGGCCCGGCGGGTGGCAAGCATTGCCCGGGCTTCACTGACTGCCCACAAATCGCCCCATACACGCCCTGCATGGCGCTTATTCCGGATCGACAGTCGTTTGGAACGAAGGTGATCCCACCTCGTTGATTGTCAGGAAGACACCTTCGCAGGAGGCGACAATGATGAACTCTTCAGCTCTCTCTCGCGGCATCTCGCTCGCGGTCATGGCCGCTGCAGCCGTTCTGATGCTGGCGATGACCCTCGCCCCGCAAGCCAGCCTCTACGCGGGATAATGATTTTTTTCACAGGGCCGTGGATCCAATTGCCCGGCTGATGCGTAACAGGTTCGGGTGCCGTTGATCCTACCCCCCTCCCCTGGCGGCACCCAAAAAGGCCCCGCTCGACAGCTGCCCCCCCTCACCCCCCGTCGAGCGGGGCCGTTCTCATTCAGAATTCAGAGATTTTCCGCACTCAGTGGCGGAAATGGCGCATGCCGGTGAAGACCATGGCGAGGCCGGCTTCATTGGCCGCCGCAATCACTTCATCGTCACGGATCGACCCGCCCGGCTGGATCACTGCCGTGGCGCCCGCTTCAGCGGCCTGCAAAAGGCCATCGGCGAAGGGGAAGAAAGCGTCCGAAGCAGCCACGCAGCCCTTTGTCATCGGCTCTGCCCAGCCGGCTACTTCCGCGGCGTCTTCCGCCTTGCGCGCGGCGATGCGGGCGGAATCGATCCGGCTCATCTGGCCCGCGCCGATCCCGGCGGTCGCGCCGTTCCTGGCATAGACGATGGTGTTGGATTTCACATGCTTGGCCACGCGCCAGGCAAACAGCATGTCGCCCAGTTCCGCCTTGGTGGGGGCCTTCTCGGTCACCACTTTCAGGTCTTCGCGCATGATCCGGCCATTGTCGCGCGACTGCACCAGCAGGCCGCCGGCCACGGTTTTCACGAATGTGCCGGGCGCGGCCGGGTCCGGCAGGCCTTCGGTGAGGAGCAGGCGGAGATTTTTCTTCCTGGCAAAGATCTCAAGCGCGGCCTCATCGGCGCCCGGCGCGATCACGACCTCGGTGAAGATCTTCGTGATTTCCTCAGCCAGCGGGCCGGTGAGCGCGCCGTTCAGCGCGACAATGCCGCCGAAAGCGGACGTGGAATCACAGGCCAGCGCCGCGCGATAGGCCGACAGCAGATCCTCGCCAAGGGCCACACCGCACGGATTGGCATGCTTGATGATCGCCACGGCGGGCTTTTCCGCGCCCAGCTCGCCGATCAGCTCATAGGCCGCGTCGGTATCGTTGATATTGTTGTAGGAGAGCGCCTTGCCCTGCACCTGCTGCGCGGTGGCCACACCGGGGCGCGCCTCGCCTGTGGTGTAGAAGGCCGCCGCCTGGTGCGGGTTCTCGCCATAGCGCAGCGCCTCGGCAAGTCTGCCGCCGGTCGCGAACCAGTCCGGTGCAGTGTCTTCCAGCTGACGGGCATACCAGCCGGAGATCGCCGCATCATAGGCCGCCGTGCGCGAATAGGTCTTCATGGCAAGCTTGCGTTTCAGCGCCAGCGAGACAACGCCGCCATTCGCTTCCATCTCTTCCAGCGCCGCGTCGAGATCCCCGCCATCGGTGCACACGGCAACGAAGGCACCGTTCTTGGCGGCCGCGCGCAGCATGGCCGGCCCGCCAATATCCACATTCTCGATACAGGTGTCGAAATCCGCGCCCGAGGCCACTGTGGCCTCAAACGGGTAGAGATTGATGTAAACAAGATCGATGGGCTGGATGCCGTGCGCCTCGGCGTCCGCGACGTGTGAGGGATCGTCGCGCAGATAGAGCAGGCCGCCATGCACCACCGGGTGCAGTGTTTTCACCCGCCCATCCATCATTTCCGGATAGCCGGTGAGGTCGGCCACATCGGCAACCTCCAGCCCGGCTTCCTTCAGCGCGCGCGATGTGCCGCCGGTTGAGACCAGTTCCACGCCAAGGGCGGCCAGGCGTTTTGCCCGCTCGACCAGGCCAGACTTGTCGGAAACGGAAATCAGCGCGCGGCGCACGGGCGCGTCGGTCATGGCAGGCACCTGTCAGTGGACGTATCAGATGCGCCCCGGGCTAGAGCGGGGCGCCGGTCCGGTCAAGCGCCTTCGGCACCGACTTCAGCCGCGCGCAGGGAGTTGCCATATTCCGGCACCAGCCGACCAAGCAGGTGCAGTGCCTCGGTCCGCTCGCGCCGGTCGGCCGCTCGCAGCAGCTGTTTGAGCATCAGATCAAAGCGCTCATCGACCTGCACACCACCCTTCACCTTGAGCACGCCATCCACCGGGGTCGGCTGGATCGCCTCGAAATCATAGGTCAGCACCTCGGCCAGCTTCTCGCCAGGGCGCAGGCCGGTATAGACGATCTCGATATCCTTGCCCGGCACCTTGCCATGCATGCGGATCATGGCTTCAGCCAAGGCCTCGATCCGGATCGGCTCGCCCATATCGAGCACATAAAGCCCGGTTTCCTCGCTCGGCTCGGCCTGGGCCGCGGCCTGCAACACCAGCGCGGCGGCCTCTTCCACAGTCATGAAGAAGCGCGTCACATCCGGATGGGTCACCGTCACCGGGCCGCCGGCATCGATCTGTTCCTTGAACAGCGGCACCACCGAGCCCGACGAGCCGAGCACATTGCCAAACCGCACCAGCGCCGGGATCATGGCGCCATACTGGGCATTGCGCGTGACGGTGAGCTCGGCCAGGCGCTTGGTCGCGCCCATGACATTGTCGGGGTCGACGGCCTTGTCGGTGGAGACGAAGACGAAGCGCTTGGTGCGGTATTTCACCGCCGTGCGGGCAACATTCTTGGCGCCCTCGACATTGGTCAGGATCGCTTCGCAGACATGCTGCTCCATCAGCGGGACATGTTTCAGCGCGGCGGCATGGATGACGATATCGGGCTGGAACTCGCCGAAGGTCTGCTCCAGGCGGGCGGTGTCGCGCACATTGCCGAGCACCGAATGGAGCTTCAGCTCGGGATAGGCCCGGCGCAGCATCAGGTCGGCGCTGTAGAGATTGTATTCCGAGGCATCGAACAGGACGAGCCGCTCGGGCTCCAACTCGGCACACTGGCGCGCCAGTTCCAGGCCGATCGTGCCCCCGCCGCCGGTGACCAGAACGCGCGCGCCGCGCACGATTTCCTCGACCGGGGCGCGGTCGAGATTGCGCTGGCGGCGCGAAAGCAGGTCGGCCGGGCGGATTTCCTTCTGGTCGGCACCATCCTCGGACGCAGAAAAGGCGATCACCTTGGTCTTCAGGCGCGCGGCAACTTCCAGCAGGTCCGACATTTTCGACGGCACGCGCGCATCGCCGGTGACGGCCACCCATGGCACCTCGCCATAGCGCGCCTCGAGCATCTCCAGCACATAATCGATATCGTCGATATCGCCGAGGATCGGCACGCCCTTGATCGCCCGGCCGGGCTCGGCCTCGGTGGTCGGCAGCATGCCGAGCAAACGCACCTGAGCCCCGCCATTCTGGCTGCGCAGCTTGTTGATCACGATGGCCGCGGCGGCCTCGTCGCCAACCAGTACAGCCTTGGCAGCGTCCTTGGGCACGCGCTGGAAGAACTGGAAGGGCTGCTGGGTCGAGCGCGCCAGGGCGATCATCCGGCCGGTGAACAACGCCGCCACCCACAGGATGACGGCGATGAAAATGCTCGAACGCGGCAGGCCGATCAGCCGGTTCCAGAGGAAAATGGTCGGCAGGAAGATCAGCGAGGCCAGTGCCACGCCCTGCAGCACGCGCACCGCATCGGTCGCGCCCATATGGCGCCAGACCTGGCGGTGAATGCGCAGGATATAGAAGGAGACCAGCGCCGAGCTGGCAAACATAAGCGAGGAAATCGCGATCAGCGCGGGGAAATTCGGCGGCCCGCCCTCCACCGCCGACCAGCGCGCCGTCACGGCCAGCGCCATGGCGACCGCGGCCGTGACCACGTCGAACGTCAGGGTCAGGAACATGGCACGCTTGGCCTGGTGAGTCGCGTTCATCATGTTCCTGCGTCCCTCAAAAATGCCCACCGCACACAATTGGGTGGTTGCGACCCGTCCCCGTTCGGATCTGCCCTGCCACTGATCACAATTTGCTCGGGATGCTCAACCGTCCCGCGCGCCAGATACAGAGATTTTTCCAGCCGAGTGCCCGCATGGCTGGTTTTGAAGCGCCAACGCGCACCTGTTTCGCACTCCAGCAGGATCGCACCGCGCCCCATCAACGCGGTCACGGTGGGGTGCAGGTGGAAGCGGATCTCGAAGCCGATCGGGCGTTCCTCGCTCCATTCCTGGCGCGAGACCGGTCGCACCAGGCTATCTTCCCCGGTCAGGCGCGCACCATCACCCGACATGAACAGCCGCCGGCGATGCAACAGGCCGAAGACCTGCTTGTAGCCGGAATGCTGGGCGTCCAGCCAGATTTCGTCGTCTTCTTCCAGACGCTTGGCCGAGATGCCTTCCGGGCCGACCGGTGAGAGCAGGCCGGTCGCATCATTGGTATCGAACTCGGCATTGTCGCGCCCGCCCAGCACCAGCGTGGAGTGCGCGCCGGACCGCCGCACGGCGGCCTGCATGTCCACATTCACCTCTCGCGAAAAGCCGCAGGAGGTGATGATCCGGGCCGGACCGTCATGCAGTTCGAAGCCGAGCGCCCCGGCATGGGCCATGTCGGCAAAGGGCTGGTCGGGCGCCGCGCCGACATCGAGCACAAGACGCAGATCGCCGCGCTGGAGCTTCTGAAAGCCCGATTTCGGCGAGAAGGTGAAGTTGCGCGGCGGCGCGTCGAGCCCTTCGAGCGCAGCATCGACTTCCTTCGGCCAGGCCTCGGCGCCATCGTTGAAGGGCAGGAGCCCGCCATCGGCGCCGCGATGAAAATTCAGCATCGCGCCCATGCGCGGCAGCCACTTGCCGAGAAACTCCGGCACGGATTCCCCGCGCAGGCGCAGGACATTACGCACGGCCAGAAGGTCGAGCATGGCGCGCAACAGGCGCTCCGGGCTGCGGCTGACATGGCCGCCATCGGGCAGGATCTGCGCGGTGCATTCCGCGTCCAGCCGCCTGAGGCCCGTCTGCAACCGCTCATGCTGGCCCGACAGGGCACCCAGCACGGTCAGGATCGCCGCCAGACGGAAGCGCGCATCGACATCCGGCGAGGCATCGACCAGCGAATCGAGATGCAGGACCTGCCGGCGCAGCGCCTGCAGGCGCGGCTTGGCGGTATCCTCATCGTCTTCGGCAAACAGGAGTTCGCCGCAGCGCATCCAGTTCCAGACACGGTCTGCGGTCGGCCCGGCGCGCCAGGAAAAGCCGTCGAACTGGCCGTGACCCTCGATCCACTCATCCACCAGGCGCAGGGCCTGCTGGGCGCCGGCCTCACTCTCTCCGGCAAGGTGGGGCAGCCAGTCGAACCGGTGCATCCTGTCCTGGAAATGAAGCGAGGCGCCCTTGATCTCCCACGGGATGACCTCGTCGCCGAGATCGTAACGCTCCGGCCCGGCACGCCAGATCCCGCGCAACAGCGCCTCTCCGCGCAGCGGATCGAGCGGGCCGGGATGGGTGAAGGCCGGCCAGTCATAATCGGGAGCCGGGGTGGTGATGACTTTCAGCCACTGGCTCGCACTGGGCTTGGCATCCTCGCCAAGACTCCCCCGGAATCGACGCCAGAGCGCGGCGTCCTGCTCGGCCGTGCGGTGGTGGGGTCTGGATTTGCCAACCGGGGCACTCATGGCCGGTCCACCTCTAGGGGTACGCGATACTCAACTAGATGAAGCGCTTGGGCCTCAAATTCTCAATATTGGTCTTGTACTGCTCAGGCCCGCCCTTGAACACCGCCGATCCGGCGACAAGCACAGTTGCCCCTGCGTCCACGCACTGGCGCGCGGTTTCCGGCGTCACGCCGCCATCCACTTCCAGATGGATGTCGCGTCCGGTCGCGTCGATCATGGTGCGAAGCTGCTCGATCTTGCGCAGCTGGGAAGAAATGAATTTCTGCCCGCCAAAGCCGGGATTGACGCTCATCACCAGGATGAGGTCGACCTCGTCGACCAGCGGTTCGGCCAGAACGGCAGGCGAGCCGGGATTGAGCGAGATGCCGGGCTTCATGCCGGCGGCGCGGATCGCCTGCAGCGTGCGATGTGTATGCGGACCGGCCTCGGGATGCACGGTGAGGATATCGGCGCCCGCTTCGGCAAAGGCAGCAATGAACGGGTCCACCGGCGCAATCATGAGGTGTACGTCGAAGGGCTTGTCAGTATGCGCGCGCAGGGCTTTCACGACCGGCGGTCCGATGGTCAGATTGGGCACAAAATGCCCGTCCATCACGTCAACATGGATAAAATCGGCGCCAGCCGCGTCAATCGCGCGGATTTCTTGTCCCAGACTTGCAAAATCCGCCGACAGGATCGACGGCGAAATGAGAATGCCGGCCATGCCGGTCCATAGGCAAAAAAATGGGCCCGCACAAGGCAGGCCCATTCGCTTCCTGGTCGATTTAATGTGTTACCGCTCGCTTCAGTAGGTCGTCGCCGGCACAACTCGTGCGCCGTCTTCGCGATAGACGACCTGGACGCGCGAGCCCGGGGCGAAATAGACATCGGCGCCCTGGTAGATCTCCTTCACCTGGCCGTTGTCATACTCGACCGTATAGGCATAGCCCGGGCGGGTGTTGAGCGACTTGCCTGCCTCATTGCCGGCCAGGCCACCGATCACGGCGCCGGCGATCCCGCCAGCGGTCTGGGCCTTGTCACCGCCGCCAAGTTCCGAGCCGGCGATCCCGCCGAGCACGGCGCCAGTCGCAGCACCGATGATGGAATTGTCGGGCCGGATCTGAACTTCACGCACAGCGAGAACCGTGCCGCGATAAACAGGAACCGCCTGGCCGACGGAGGCGGGGTTTGTGGTGTTGGCGCCATAGCTGCTGGCACAGCCGGCCAGCGCCAGTGTCAGCGCGGCGAAAATGCCGGCCATGGCGCGATTGCCCTGTCGAAGGGTGGGACGGGACTCGGTCATTTTGTGTGCTCCTTTGCACGAAAAACCATGCCCGCCTTATGCTTGGGACACGTTGAATGTCACATGAACCTCTCAAGGTCATTTTGTGGCATTTTCGCGCCTGAGGGGAGACGGGGAGGCCGCTACCCCGCCGGCGTGAGACGGGCGATATAGAACGCGTCATGGCGCCGGCCGGCCGCCGGCAGGGTGAGCAGGTCGCCGGCCTCTGTCAGGCAGGGCTCAAAGCCCGCAATCTCGCTTGACATAATCGGTTCACGCCGGGCAAGCCCGGCTTCCAGAACCGCATGGACCACATCCGCTCCTTCAGCCCGCAGCGGTGTGCAGACACAATAGACCAGCCGCCCGCCGGGTTTCAGCAGGCCGAGCGCATGTCTGAGGATTTCGCCCTGCAGCGGCAGAAATCCCTCCAGGTCACCGGGACGCTTGATCCAGGCGCCTTCCGGGTGGCGCGCCAGCGTGCCGAGGGCCGAGCAGGGCGCATCGACAAGAATGGCGTCGAATTTCTCGGCGGGCGCAAATGTCCGCGCATCTGCGCAGACCACATCCACACGCTCGCCGAGCCCGGTGCGGGCCAGATTCTCGTGCAGGCGCTTCAGCCGGCCGGCCGAGCGGTCGAGCGCGGTGACATGCGCGCCGGCGGCGGCCAACTGGAGCGTCTTGCCGCCCGGCGCCGCGCAAAGGTCCAGCACATGCTCGCCAGGCCGAGCGTTCAGGAGCCGCGCGGGCAGGGCGGCCGCGGCGTCCTGCACCCACCAGGTGCCCTCGCCATAGCCCTCCACCTCGTCCACCCGCCCCATGGGCAGCACAAGGCTGCCGCCGGGCAGGCAGGTCCCGCCCAGGGCTTCCGCCGTGGCGGCGGGGTCTAGGGCAGTAAGGTGCAGTTCGGGCAGGTCCAGCTGGGCGCGGGCGAGCGCGCCGGCCTTTTCCGCACCGAGATCGGCAGTCATGCGCGCCCAGAGCCAGTCCGGCCAGACGGCCTCAATCGGTGCGTCCTCGAAAGCCTCGCGTGCCTCGCTCGCCCGACGCAGGACGGCATTGACGAGCCCGCCGGCGCGGGCACTGGCCGGGTCGGCCTTGGCCGCCGCCACTGTCTCGCCGACCGCAGCATGGACGGGTGCATCGAGGCGCCAGAGCTGCACCGCGCCGATGCGCAGGAAGGACAGAACGAGAGGATCGAGCGTTTCCAGCGGGCGTTCGACGAGGCCGGCGAGCGCGGCGTCATATCTTCCAAGCTCGCGGAAAGCGCCGATCACCATGGCGCGGACAAAGCCGGCATCGCGGCGCTCCAGCCCGGCCAGTTCCTCGCTGCCGGAGAACACCTGGTCCAGCGTCTTGCGCTGTTTCAGGGTCTCGGCCAGGAGCCGTGCGGCACGGCGCCGGGTCTGAGCGCCCGGACCTAGCCCCACGGGCCGCCCGTCGCGCGCTGCTTGGGCACAGAGGCCGGATCACTGCCGGTACGCTGGCGCATCTCGGCCGCCAGCTTCTGCAGCGCAGCGACGCGATTGGCCGTCGAAGGGTGGGTGGAGAAGAAATTGTCGCCCGGCCGGCCGTTCAGGGGATTGATGATATACATGTGCGCTGCGGCCGGATTGCGCTCGGCATAGGGGTTGATCTGGCTGCGCGCGCCGCGTTCGATCTTCTGCAGCGCCGAGGCGAGCCAGGCCGGATTGCCGCAAATCTCTGCCCCGCCCCGGTCGGCCTCGTATTCGCGCGAACGCGAGATCGCGAACTGCACCATGGAGGCGGCCAGCGGCGCGAAGATCATGATCGCGAGCGAGGTGATCAGCCCGCCGCGATCCCGGCTGCCGCCGAAGAACAACGCGAAATTCGCCAGCATGCCGATCGCGCCGGCCATGGTGGCGGTGACAGTCATGGTCAGGCTGTCGCGGTTCTTCACATGCGCCAGTTCATGGGCCATCACGCCGGCAACCTCCTCGCGCGTGAGCACGGACAGAAGACCCGTCGTGGCGGCGACGGCGGCGTTTTCAGGGTTGCGGCCCGTGGCGAAGGCGTTCGGCTGGGCGGTCTCGATGATATAGATTTTCGGCCTGGGCAGGCCGGCATGCTCAGCCAGCGCCTGGGTGTCCTCGACAAAGGCGCGGATGACGGGGCTGCGCTCGGCGCCGGTCACCTCGCGCGCGCCCTGCATGCGCAGCACCACCTTGTCGGCATTCCAGTAGGTGAAGACATTCAGGCCCGCGGCGATCATGAAGGCGATGATCATGCCGAACATGCCAGCCGTGAGATAGCCGATGGCGAGAAACAATCCCGTCATTGCGGCCATCAGCAGGAAGGTTTTCGTCGTGCCCATCTCAAGTCTGCTCCAAGGCGGGGAGATTGCCGTGTTCGCGGCGTTTTGCAATCACAGGGTTTGTTCTATTTGGTTATGAAACTGTCATGCTTGGAGTCCCGCATCTGCGATGAGTGAGCTTAGCGAAGAAGAAATCGCCCGCCGCGCGGGCCTGCCCGAGGCCGCGCGCCGCGCCCTGGAGGAGGCCGACGCCCGCCGCGCCGAACAGGATGCCGAAACCGCGCGCCTGGAAGCGGCGCGCGTGGCGGAGAGAGGCGGACCGAAAAGCATCGAGCCGACCCGGTTTGGGGATTGGGAGCGGAAAGGGATTACGTATGATTTTTGAGGGTAGGGCTGCTTAGTCGGCCATTCTCGCGGCGCGATGAAGTTCTTCCGGCGGGATGGTAACAGACAGACCATACTGCCGATCGCATTGGGCAATCCCGTCAAAAGCCTGCACCAGGCGGCGCGGGTCGGGCTGGCCATCTTCTTTCAGATAGCTTTGCACCTTGGTGTTGGCCAAGGCCTCCAGAGACTGCAGGATCGCCTGATCCGCCTGATCGGGGCTGAGCAGCTTGATATAGTTTGCCGTGTGAAAGGTCCGTTGCCGGAAATAGGCCTGGGTTTGCAGAGCCTGCCCATAGAACGGGATCAGCGAGGTGTACCTGGCCCCGCACTCGGCATGTGTGATCTCAGGCACCATCATGGGCCCAGGGGTCAGTGCATTGGGCATCTCGAACATCAGGTCGCACATGGACACCTCTTCCAGATAGGCCTGCTGTGTGGCGAGGTCCTGCGCCTGCAGGGCTGTAAACAGCCTGCTTTTCCAAGAGGTTTCCTCGGGCGGATAGGCGACGTTCTCAGGAACGGAATAATAAGCCTGCGCAATATCGGCATACAATTCTAGCTCAAACACCCGCATACCATAGTCGAACTTGTCCAGATTGGCCCAGAGGGCGCCGACGGGCGATTGGCGTATGCTGTTATTGCCTTCCGCCGCCTTGTAGACCTGATTGCAGGCAACGATTTCTTCCGGCGTCGACATACGTGCGAGGCCCTGCCGATAGGCTGTCTGGAAGGCATCATCACTGCTTGGGAAGATCGCCGGCTCAAAACCGTAAACTTCATCGCAATGCGCAGCCCGTGCGACCGCCGCATTCAGGACAGCTGGCCTCATATAACGCATCAACTCAACGAACAGATTGTGAGAAACCCCGTCGGCATAACTTTCCGCATACATCATGGAGGCAAACCCTCCGATATGCGGTGCGACCGTGTTCACCCGGGCCTCGAAATCGGCATCTGCCAGATCCTCCCATTCAGACGCCATGTTAGCCTGCAATCCGGGATTCTGCATCGCCGCGAAATAGGCAGCATAGCAACTCTGGGCATTGTCCTGGAGCGGGTCAGCCTCCTCGGCGTGACTGCACGGGTTCAGCGAAATGATGGCAGAAAGTGCCACGATGATACGGATTAAATGGTTCATTGATCGTCCCCTTACACGCACACAAGGCTGCCATGATCCGCAATGGATGGGAACAGCAGCAAGAGTAGGGGGTGATACTCACCGTTTTCACTCGAAGTCTGGTGGGTATCGTTTCATTCAACCCACCCTACCGGTCTCCTAAGCCTCGATCCCCGCCTTTTTCGCCAGCTCCGCATAGCTGACTTCCGGGCGGGGGCCGTAATGGCTGATGACTTCGGCGGCGGCGATATGGCCGAGGCGGCCGCAGAGGGCGAGCGGCAGGTCGCGGGCCATGCCGTAGAGCACGCCGGCGGCATACTGGTCGCCCGCGCCGGTCGTATCCACCACGCGCGAAACCGGCTCTGCGGCGAGCGCAATCGGATCGCCATCGCCGATGATCACCGAGCCCTTCTCGCTGCGCGTCACCGCGGCTACAGCGGTGTCGGCCTGCAGGGCGGCGAGGGCGGCGTCGAAATCTTCCATTTCATAGAGCGAGAGCAGCTCGGCTTCATTGGCGAAGACCAGATCCACATGGCCCTTGATGAGGTGCAGGAAGCTCTCGCGGTGGCGGTCGACGCAGAAATTGTCAGACAGGGTCAGCGCAACCTTGCGCCCGGCTGCACGGGCGATCTCGGAGGCGTGGACGAAGGCGGCCTTGGCCTCCTCGCGGTCGAAGAGATAGCCCTCCAGATAGAGGATGGCGCCGTCGCGCACGGCGGCTTCGTCCACATCGGCGGGCGAGAACATCACCGAGGCACCGAGAAAGGTGTTCATCGAGCGTGCCCCATCGGGCGTGACGAAAATGATCGAGCGCGCCGTGGCCGGGCCATCCACCAGGGGGGAGGTGTTGAACTCCACGCCCTCGGCCTGCGTCTCGCGGCGGAACACCTCGCCGAGCCGGTCGTCGGCGACCTTGCCGATATAGGCCGTGCGCCCGCCAAAGCTCGCCACGCCGGCAATGGTGTTGGCGCCGGAGCCGCCGGATTTTTCCTGGCCACTGGCGGCATTTGTCAGGGTTTCGGCGCGGTCCTCGTCGATCAGCGTCATGCCGTTCTTGCGGATGGCCCAGTCTTCCAGGAAGCGGTCCTCGACCGGGGAGATCACATCGACAATGGCATTGCCCAGACCGACAACATCGAAACGCGGTTCTGACATGTCCGCTCCTTGCTTTTTAGACCGCCTTGTCGCCTATCGCCGGTGCGCAATAGACGCAAGGCGCAGCACGCATTGCCGAATATGGACGAGGGCCCATGAACATTGCCTATCTGGCCTCGAAGGTGACCCTGCCGGGGTCTACCAAACGCCGCAGCGACGCCTTCGAGCACGACTATACCCTGGCCGAGCTGCGCCCGGCCTTTGCCGCGCGCGGGTTGGAGCTGGTCGAGCTTTCCTGGGATGAGGATGGCGTGGACTGGTCCGGCTTCGATGCGGCGCTGGTGGGTACGACCTGGGACTATTGGGACCGGCAGGCCGAGTTCATCGACCGGCTCGCGGCGATCGAGCGTCGGACGAGGCTGTTCAACTCCGCCGCGCTGGTCGCGTGGAACACGCATAAGGGCTATCTGAAGGATCTGGAGGCGCGCGGGGCGCGGCTCATCCCGACGCTCTGGCTGGATGCGGTGACGGAAGCCTCCGCGAGGGACGCCTTCGACAGGCTCGGCACCGACGATCTTGTCTTCAAGCGCCAGGTCGGCGCCGGCGCGGACGGCCAGCACCGGCTGAAGCGCGGCGACCCGATCCCCGGCATGCCGCATCCGATGATGGTCCAGCCCTTCCTGCCGGCCATCGCCGAGGAGGGCGAGATCAGCTTCGTCATGGTGGATGGCGCGCTCTCCCACGCGCTCGTGAAACGGCCCGCGAAAGGCGACTATCGCATCCAGTCAGCCTATGGTGGCTTCGAGATCCCACTTGAGCCCAGCGCGGAGGACCTTGCGGCGGCAAAGTCCGTGATCACCGCGCTCGACGAGACCCCGCTCTATGCCCGCGTCGACATGCTGCGCGCAGAAGATGGCGGGCTCCTGCTGATGGAGCTGGAGCTGATCGAGCCCTATCTCTATCCGCTCCAGGGCGAAGGGCTTGGGGCACGGCTGGCGGCGGCGCTGTTGGCGCGGCTCTAGCTAGGCCAATAGCCGCCCCTTCAGGGCGTCGCGCATCTCCTTCGTCACGCCGAGCGTGTCTTCCAGATAGGCGTCCACGCTGCCGGATTCGGCTTCGATGGTGGAAAGGGCGGTTTCCAGATAGCGCCGGCGCACGCCCATGAAGGGGCGGTAGATATCGGCCGCATAGGTCTTGCCGAGCATTTCGTTGAAATATTTCTGCGCGTCCGGCAGGCGGGCCTCGATATCCACGGCGAGATTGGTCATCTCGTAATCGGCCAGGATGTCGGGGACAGAAACGCCGAGCACATGCTTGGTGAGCGCGCAGACAATCCCTGTGCGGTCCTTTCCTGCCGCGCAGTTGACCACTGCAGCCGTATCGCCCTCCAGGCCGGCAAGATGGTCGAACCAGCCTGAGAACAGCTCGACATGGTGGGCCTTGTACGGCGCGGTGACATAATAGCCGTTCATCCAGTCCTCAGCCATATTCGCATCGGCCTCGACCTGGGAGAGGAAGGTGTAGTGCGGGCTCTGCATTTCGCGTCCGCCATCGCTGGTCAGCACTTTCGGCGCGGCCCACTTGCCCGGCTGGCGCTCGCGCTCATCGGGGCGGCGCAGATCGGTCTGGAACTGGATATTGAGGGTGCCGAGCTTCTCAAGATCGGTGTCGGTCGCATCGTCATAGTGCCCGGAGCGGAACAGGAGCCCGCGTTTCACCTGGCGGCCGTCGGCAGTGGCATAACCGCCAAAATCGCGGAAATTGCGCACACCCTGCAATGGATAAATCCGGTCGCTCATGACTTTCTGTCCCTGTCTGCCTCGCCTTGCGCCTGACATAACAGGCTCGCGCGCGAGGACCAGCCCGGCCGAAGCGGAATGTGCATTACAGATGCAGCGCGGATCGCTCAGGCCTGCAGTTCGATCCGGTAGCTTTCGATCACCGTATTGGCGAGCAGCGTCTCGCACATCTCGCGCACGCGCGCCTCGGCGGCGGCCGCGTCGAGATCACCGGTGAGGTCAAGTTCTATCACCTTGCCGATGCGCGCCGAGCCGACCTCGTCAAAGCCGAGCCGACCAAGCGTATCGGCCACGGCCTTGCCCTGGGGGTCGAGCACGCCCGGTTTCAGGCCCACATGGACGATGGCTTTCATGTCTGCGGCTCCCTTGACGCTCGCGACCTGACTATTTCGCGCCGCCATTGAAGGCAACGACATTGTCGGCCCCGCCATTCTCCTTGATGATGCCAAGGCGGCGGGCGACCTCGCCATAGGCCTCGGTGACCCCGCCGAGATCCTGGCGGAAGCGGTCCTTGTCGAGCTTGTTGCCGGTCTCGGCATCCCACAGGCGACAATTGTCCGGGCTGATCTCGTCGGCCAGGATGGTGCGCACCATCTCGCCCTCATAGAGGCGGCCGAACTCCAGCTTGAAGTCGATCAGGCGGATGCCGACGGCGCTGAGCAGGCCGGTCGTGAAATCGTTCACGCGCAGGGCCAGCGAGACCATGTCGTCGACCTCCTGCGGGCTCGCCCAGTTGAAGGCGGCGATATGCTCCTCGGTGACCAGCGGGTCGCCGAGATCGTCGCGCTTGAGATAGAACTCCACCACCGTGCGCGGCAGGGGGGTGCCTTCCTCGATGCCGAGCCGCCGGGCCATTGAGCCGGCCGCGACATTGCGCACCACCACTTCCAGCGGAATGATTTCCACCTTCTTGATCAGCTGCTCGCGCATATTGATGCGGCGGATGAAGTGGGTCGGGATGCCGACACCGGCCAGCCGGGTCATCATATATTCGGAAATGCGGTTGTTCAGCACGCCCTTGCCGTCGAGCACGGCGCGTTTTTCCGCGTTGAATGCGGTCGCATCGTCCTTGAAATACTGGATCAGCGTGCCCGGTTCGGGACCCTCATAGAGAATCTTGGCCTTGCCTTCGTAGATCATCCGCTTGCGGGACATGGGATGGGTCTCGCCTTCTACTGGGTCGGAAAGGGGGTCGCGCTCCAAGCCCAGCCAGTTTCCTGTAAAGCGCGCCTCACTGGCATGAGTCCGTGGCCAGCGCAACCAGACTACTCAAAACACGGGCCCGCTGAAACCTGCCTGTCGCAGCAAGGTGCAAGAAAGCTTGAGCCAATCGCCGTGCCCGCCTAAGTTGGGGCTGAAAACAAGTGCAACAGGAATGGATCCGTCCATGAGCAGTTTCGACGATCGCGAACGCGCGGAAGAGGCCAAGTATGCCCTCGACCAGGAGACCCAGTTCAAGGTTATGGCGCGGCGCAACAAGCTGCTTGGGCTGTGGGCCGCAGACCTGCTCGGCAAGACCGGCGCAGAGGCCGAGGCCTATGCCAAGGAAGTTGTCCTGGCCGACCTGGAAGAAGCCGGCGACGACGACGTGTTCCGCAAGGTGCGCGGCGACTTCGAAGCGGCCGGCATTGATCGCACCGACAAGCAGATCCGCGAGCAGATGGCAGAACTCCTGCCGGTCGCCCGCGATGCTATTGTGAACGGCTAGGGCCGAACACGCCCACCTGACGTCGCGGCAAATGGCGACATCGCTGCCCGTCATGCCTATATTCCTGTAGTCGCCACTGACAGCCGCGATATCAGGGAGAGAGACATGAAGGACTATCTGCAGTTTTACATCAATGGCGAATGGGTCGACCCGGTCACCCCGCGCGCCATTGAGGTCGAAAACCCCGCCACAGAGGAATCCTTCGCGCGCATCTCGCTGGGCGCCAAGGCCGATGTCGACAAGGCTGTCGCCGCGGCCAAGGCGGCCTTTCCGAGCTTCTCCCGGACCAGCGTGGACTACCGCGCGGACCTGCTCGACAATATCGCAGCCGGCTTCCAGGCGCGGCTCGGCGAGATTGCCGAAGCCATCAGCGACGAGATGGGCGCCCCGATGTGGCTCGCCCAGGCCGCGCAGGCGCCCATTGGTCTCGGCCATTTCGCAAACACTGCTGCGCTTCTGCGCAATTACGAGTTTGAGGAAATGAAGGGCACCACGCTGCTCCGCAAGGAGCCGATCGGCGTGTGCGGCTTCATCACGCCCTGGAACTGGCCGGCCAACCAGATCGCCTGCAAGGTCGCCCCGGCGCTGGCCGCGGGCTGCACCATGGTGCTCAAACCGTCCGAAATCGCGCCCCTAGACGCCATGATCGTGGCCGAGATCCTCCACGAAGCGGGCGTGCCGGCCGGTGTGTTCAACCTGGTCAATGGCGATGGCCCCGGCGTCGGCCAGGCCCTCTCCTCGCACCCGGATGTCGACATGATGAGCTTTACCGGCTCGACCCGCGCCGGCGTGCTGGTGGCCCAGGCTGCCGCGCCGACGGTCAAGCGCGTGTCCCAGGAACTGGGCGGCAAGTCGCCGAACATCGTCCTGCCGGATGCAGACATGAAGAAGGCCGTCGGTGGCGGCGTCCTCACCATGATGACCAACTCCGGCCAGTCCTGTAACGCGCCGTCCCGCATGTTCGTCCCGCGCGAAAAGCGCGACGAGGCGGTTGCCATCGCCAAGGCCACTGCCGAGTCGGTGAAGGTGATGATGCCGCGCGAGGCCGAGAAGGGCGCGATCGGGCCGATCTCGAACGCCAACCAGTACCAGAAGGTCCAGGATCTCATCCAGAAGGGCATCGAGGAAGGCGCCACCCTGGTCGCCGGCGGCCCGGGCCGTCCGGAAGGGCTCAACCGGGGCTATTTCGCCCGCCCGACCGTCTTTGCCGACGTCACCAACGACATGACCATCGCGCGCGAGGAAATCTTCGGCCCGGTGCTGACCATGATCAATTATGACAGCCTGGACGAGGCCATCGAGATGGCCAACGACACCGAGTATGGCCTGTCGAGTTATGTCCAGGGTCCGGCCGAGCAAGCCGCCGAGGTCGGCAAGAAGATCCGCGCCGGCCAGGTCGTGCTCAATGGCGCGGGCATCGACATGAACGCGCCCTTTGGCGGGTTCAAGATGTCCGGCAATGGCCGCGAATGGGGCGAGTTCGGCCTGGAGGAATTCCTCGAGGTGAAAGCCATGATCGGCGCCGGCGCCTGATCCGAACCGACATTTTTGAAATCGAGACGCCCCGCCGGTCTGGCGGGGCGTTTTTTCTTTGCCGGTCGCGCGAAAGTTCAGGCTGCCTGTTAAAGCCCTCAGCCGCCGGTGCGGTCGAGCGCGCGCAGGAAGGCCGGACGCGCCATGTTGCGCTCCATATAGGCCTTCAGATTCGGATAGGGCCCCAGCTCGCCGAGCCGTTCGGCCATGTTGCAGATATAGGTGAAGCCGATATCGGGCGCCTGGAGCCGGTCGCCGAGAATGAACTCCTGCTCGCCAAGGCTGTCCTGCATATAGCCGAGCTGCAACGCCACCTCGCCGGCGGCAAAGGCGCTGATCACCTGCGGCTTCGGATCCGGCTCGCGCGAGAGCAGCAATTTGACCAGCAGCGGGGCGAAGGCCGAGGCCTCTGAATAGGCGAGCCACTGGGTCCATTTCGCCCGGGCCACCGCATCGCTCCGGGGCGGGGCGAACTCGTACTGATCGTCATAAGTGTCGACCAGATGGGTCGCGATGGCCCCGGATTCGGCCAGGACGAACTCGCCGAAATCCACCACCGGCGACTTGCCGAGGGGGTGGATCTCCTTCAGCTCCGGCGGCGCACGGCCGATATCGTTGCGGTTGTAGATTTTCAGCGCGTAGTCGAGGCCAAGCTCCTCCAGAAACCAGACCGTGAAGATGGAACGCCCGATACGCAGATGGTGAACGGTGATCATGTGGGTCTCCTCCCGATTTCTCATCTGGGGCATGCCGGGGCTGTGGCCAAGAAAAAACGCCCCGGCCGAGTGACCGGGGCGTTTTCAATGGGATCTGGCTTTAGGGCCTAGCCGCGGCAATCGGCGGTGTCGGTGCCGGGCACGCAGAGGTCGGGCTCGTCGCATTCGCCATCATTGGCCCAGCGGCAGCTATTGGGACCGCCCGTGCCCGAGCAGTCGGTGGTGTCGGTGCCCGGGGCACACAGGTCCGGCTCGTCGCATTCCCCGTCGCGAGCCCATTCGCAGCTGTCCGCGCCGCCGCTGGCCACACCCGAACCGCCGCAATCGGTGGTGTCGGTGCCCGGCAGGCAGAGGCCGGTCGGCACGTCGCATTCGCCATCATTGGCCCAGCGGCACCGATCCGGACCGGACATGCGCAGCGGGGCGCAATCGGCCGTATCGGTGCCCATTTCGCAGAGGTCCGGCTCGTCGCACTCCCCGTCATGGGCCCACTCGCAGCTGTTTGCGACTTCCTCGCGGCAGTCGTTCACATCCGTGCCCGGGGCGCAGCCATCGGGCTCGTCGCACTGGCCGTCATCGGTGAACCGGCAGACCGCGGTTGACGACCCGCCGCAATCGGTGGTGTCGGTGCCCGGGGCGCAAAGGTCCGGTTCGTCACACTCGCCATCATTGGCCCAAGTGCAGCTGTCCGGGCCACCGCTGACCGTGCCACCACAGTCGGTGGTGTCGGTGCCGGGCGAGCACAGATCCGGCTCGTCGCATTCCCCGTCATTGGCCCACATGCAGGTGTCATCGCCGGATGCCGTGCCCGAGCAATCGGACGTATCCGTGCCCGGGGCGCACAGGTCCGGCTCGTCGCACTCGCCGTCATTGGCCCAGGTGCAGCTGTCCGGCCCGCCGCTCGCCGTGCCGCCGCAATCGGTGGTGTCGGTGCCCGGATCGCAAAGATCGGGCTCATCGCATTCCCCGTCGCGGGCCCAAACGCAGCTGTCATCGCCAGCCACCGGGGTGACACCGCCGCAATCGGCCGTGTCGGTGCCGGGATCGCAGAGATCGGGCTCGTCACATTCGCCGTCATTGGCCCAGCGGCAGGAATTGGCGCCGGTCATGGAGCCGGAGCAATCGCTGGTGTCGGTGCCGGGCAGACAGAGATCGGGCTCGTCGCATTCGCCATCATTGGCCCAGCGGCAGCGGTCGGCACCGGACATGCGCAGCGGGGCACAGTCATTGGTGTCGGTGCCCATCGGGCAGTAGACGCCCTCATCGCACTCGCCGTCATTGGCATACTCGCAGGAATTGGCGACGGTAGAGCTGCAATCATTCGTATCGGTACCAGCCGCGCACATGTCCGGCTCGTCGCATTCGCCATCATTGGCGAAGCGGCAGGAATTGGCACCATTGCCGCCCACCGGAGAGGTGGGCCGGGAACAGTCGGCCGTATCAGTGCCGCGAGCGCAGAGGTCGGGCTCGTCGCATTCCCCGTCATTGGCCCAGCGGCAGGAATTGGCGCCAGTGCTGGTCGGGCCGGTCGGCCAGCGAACCTCGCTGGTGCCGGGCGAGGAGTCCTGCATGCCGTCGCAGTCATTGTCCTGTTCGCAGGCCTTGGCCCAGCCGGTGGCGATGGCCGCAAGGCGGTCATGCTTGGCCGGGTGGGTGGAGGACCCGATCGGATCGCCCAGCGCGTTCATCGCAACCTGGGCTTCGGTCAGGGTTGCACCCATGCGCTGCAGGATGAAGCCGGAGAAATAGTCCGCCTCCAGCTCCCGGTCCGGGCGCGAACCGACATTGTCCAGCGTGTGGGCGTTGAGATGGTGACCAATCTCATGAGCCATGATCGACACCGGGGCCCAGTTGGAATGGGTCTGCTGACGCGTCTGGATCATGAAGGAGGGATTGTAGAGAATGAAACGCTGGGAACCGCGAATCACGGCCGCCGCATTCGGCACGCCGCCGGAGCGGATCTGGAAATTCTGGGCCAGGCCGGAGGCCTCCAGAATGTCGGTGATCATGTCCTCGGCTTCATCGCTCGAGGCGAAGGTCGCCACGGTTTCGGGGATGTCTTCGCCATAATAGCTGCAGGTATCACCGACTTCCATGGAGTCGAGAACCTGGGCACTCGCCGGCCCAGATGCTGTCAGGCCCATCCAGGCCAGGGCACCGATCACGGCACCCAGTTTGCGCAACGCCATAACTCTTCTCTCCCCTCACGCGAAAGTGACGAGACGCTAACAAACAAGTCACAGCTTGAAAAGCGCAACTTTCTCCTGTGAGGGGCATTCCGCGTGGCGAAATCCGGGAAATTTCAAGGCAGTGTTGTGACCAGATGGCCTGTAAGCCGGGTTCTGTTCCCCTTATCGGGGCGGCAGCCATTCATCTGGGACACTGCTCGCGCAATGCCTCTTGCAGCACACCCGGGGCGCGGGCTGAAAACGGCCCATATGCGCCCCCTATTTGGCCTTGCTCCAGGCGGGGTTTACCGTGCCAGGCCTGTTACCAGGCCCGCGGTGGGCTCTTACCCCACCCTTTCACCCTTACCGACACCGAAGCATCGGCGGTCTGCTCTCTGTGGCACTTTCCCTCGGCTCACGCCGGGCGGGCATTACCCGCCGCCCTGTTTCCATGGAGCCCGGACTTTCCTCTTGCCCCTTGCAGGAACAAGCGACTGCCCGGCCATCTGGTCACAAACTGTTATATCGCGCTAAAGACTCAATGGCGAGACGGGAGCAACCGCGCATGGCAGATGGGGCAAGGACGGGGTGGCACCTTCCCGGCGCGAGATACTGGCGCCCGGTCTGGCACGCCATTCTGCGTCTGACCAAGCCACAGGTACGCGTGGTGACCGGCGGTATCGCCTTCTATGCCCTGTTCTCGGTCTTCCCGCTGATCTATCTCACCCTCACTCTCTTGGTGGCGCTCTTGCCGAGCGATGTGTCCCGGGAAATTGCAATCGCCATCGAGCAGATCCTGACCACGAGCGTCACCCCGCTCAGCAAGGACGAGATCAAGATCATCGCCGATCTCACGCCTCAGGGTCTTACCTTGCGCGCCATCATCGCCACGCTGGTGGTCGCCTTCACCGCCACCTCCGGTGCCAAGGCCGTGATCACCGGCATCCGCATGATTGCCGGGGTGGAGCGTCGCAGCGGCCTGATCGGCTTTCAGGGCATCGCCCTGGTGATGACCTCGCTGCTCATCCTGCTGGTCTGGACCCTTGGCGGGGTCCAGCTCATCGTCACCGTGTTCCAGCGCGGGGATATGGGCCAGGCCGGCCAGTTTGCCGCCGAGCTTGCCACGCTCGCCTCGACCCTGTGGATCACCAAATGGGTCGCGAGCTTTGCTGTGTTCTACCTGCTGATCGCGCTGTCGCTGCGCAAGCGGGGCCTGTCCTCACGCGCGCTGGCCGCCGGGTCCGCCGTGGGCGCCATGGTCTGGCTCGGGCTGACCTGGGCCTTCCAGATCTATCTGTCGCTCTCGGTGCTCGACACGCTTTATGGCGCGCTGGCCTCTGTGGTCCTGGGCTTTATCTGGCTGACCCTGTCGGTGACCGCGCTCCTCTTGGGCGCCGCGCTGGCCGTGGAATGGACGATCGCCTACGCGCCGGATGAGGACGCGGACTCATAAAGCATGGCGACGGTGCCGATCATGGCGAGGCAGCCGATATCGGCCCGCCCGCTGACAATGTCCGGCCGCCAGCGCCGCTGGAAAGCCGTCACCACCGCCTCGGTCTGGTCGTCGAACTTGCCCGTGATGGGCTGGTCATAGCCGATGCGGGCAAGATGTTCCTGCAGGCGCCGCACTGAGACCGACGCATCGCCCTTGCCGAGCCCGGAGCCGCTGAGCGATTCCGGCCGCCCGGCCGGCTCGCGCAGGGGCCAGAGGCCAATCCCGGCGGCAGCCAGCTGCAGCCAGGGGAAATGTTCGCCGGGGTCGGCCTTGCGCGCCGGGGCAATATCGCTGTGGCCCACAATGCGTGTAGCTGGGATATCATGGCGCGCGAGGATCGCCTGGCAAAGGCTGATCACCGCCTTGATCTGTGCCTGGGGATAGACTGGCAGACCGCCTTTCGCATCCGGGAAATCGTGCCCACCATTGACGATCTCCACGCCGATGGAGCGGGAATTGAGGTCCTCATCGCCCTGCCAGCGCGCAATGCCGGCATGCCAGGCGCGCTTCTCTTCGCTGACCATCTGCACCACCGTGCCATCCTCGCGCACCAGATAATGCGCCGAGACCTCGGCCGCCGGATCGCACAGGCGCGCCTCCGCGCTCGGACCGTCTTCCATGCCGGTATAGTGCAGCACCAGCATGTCGAGCGCGCCGCGCCGGTCATTGAAATTGGGCGAGGGCCTGGTGATCAGGCGCATGGGAGCTGCCTCCACGGGGCTGAACTGTCTCTGCGCCCTAACTCGGATCGCCGAGCTTCTTGCCCAGGGCAGCCTCCGGCAGGACGCGGTTCGGGCGTAGCACAATCACCAGCACCCCGCCCAGAGAGATTGCCGAGCCGACCACCAGCTGCAGGGTCAGCGCCTCGCCGAGCAGCGTGATGCCGAACACCACGCCCCAGATCGGCGTCATCAGGGTGAGCGGGGAAATGAGCGAGATCGGATGGCGCTTGATCAGGGTGTAGAAGGCGCCATGGCCGAAGATCGACACGCCGAGCACGGCAAACAGGGTCGCGAGCCAGGCCCAGATCCCGCCATCAATGAGCGCGTTGACCTGGCCCTCTTCCATCAGTGCCGAAAGGGCGAACAGCGGGGCGAAGGAAAAAAGGCCCACCCAGGCCTGCAGGCGGAAGGCCGAGACCGGCTCCATCTGCTTCATCAGGATACCCCCCGCCGCGCCCAGCAGGGCTGAAATCGCCACATAGACGAGGCCGAGGGAGAGGTTCATCCCCTCCGGATCGAATGCGATCAGCAGGCTGCCGGCAAAGGCGAGCATGATGCCGAGCCCGCGCCGCCAGCCGACAATCTCCCCCAGAAAGGCCATGCTCATCAGGGTCGAGAGCGGCACGCCGAGCTGGCCGACAATCGCCACGGAGGAGGCCTCGGCATTGGCGAGACCGACAAACAGGAAGGTGAAATGCGCCGCGCCGATACACATGGCGATGGCAAACGTCATACGCAGGTTGGACGGCACCGGCCGCAGGAAGGGTAGCAGACACGCCGCCACACCGAGGAACCGCACGCCGGCAAAGAAGATCGGCGGGACGCCCGCATCGGCCACGACCCAGCGGGTCACGATCAGGTTCAGCCCCCAGACCAGACACACCGCAGACAAAAGACAAAAATCGCGAAACCCCATTGCCGGGCTCTAGCAGTGTCGCTGGCGGGAGGATACGCGAAAAAGCTGCTCGCGCAGCCGCGCTCAGATCCGCCCGAACCGCGCCCGCATCCAGCCCATGGCATAGGGCGGCAGAATCGCCGGCAGGAGCAGCCAGTCCCAGATGCCGGGCTTCTGCGACGGGTTCGGCGCACCGCCCCCCTGCTGGCGCCCGATGCCGGCATGGTAGAGCCGGCGCCAGACCCACTGCCATGTCAGGCGCTCTGCCAGCACCTGATGGCGCACAACCGCTTCACCGCAGTAAACGACCTTGGCACCTGCCTGACGCAGCCGGCTGCAGAAATCGCTCTCCTCGCCACTGATCAGCTTTCCGTCTCGCCGGCCCAGACGAGTGTCAAAATACATCTGCCCGGGCGCGACGCTCTTGCGGACAGCATAGCCGGTGGAGACGATCCGTTCGACCGGCCTAGTCGTACTGCCCCAGTCCAGCATCGAGTACTGGTCCAGCACAACGCGAGACAGGGCCAGGAGCGGGCGCCGGCCACGCCAGTGCGGGAGAATCCTGCACCCAGCCACCGCAACCCCAGGCGCATCCACAGCCTTCAGGAGTTGCAAGGCCCAATCCGGTTCGGGCACGGCATCAGGATCTATCGACAGCACCACATCGTCGCTGGTCGCGTTCAGGAAGGCATTGCGGGCATATGCGATGCCCCTGGCCTCCAGCGGAACACAGCGAAAGACAAGATGCGGCTGCGAGAACCCGGTTACGGTTTCGGCAAATTCAGGGGCCCAGTTCTGATCGAACAGAATCACTTCGCCACGAATACCGACCTGGCGGGCCAATCCCGCCAGCGTATCGCAAACCAGCCAGTCAGGTTCGCGGTAGCGCATCAGCGTGATCGTGACGGCGCGCAGTCCGGTCATCAGCCGTTGGTGCCCGAGCTTGCAAAGCCGGAGGAAAGCTCGGCGAGTTCGTCGCGAATCCGGCGTTCCGGGAAGCGTTTTGCGCTGCTTTCGGCAGATTCGGCGGCCTGCAGGCCCTGGCGGTCATCGATCTGGCGCACGCGTTCCAGGGTCAGTTCCAGGAGCTGGCGGTTATAGGCGATGAGGTCGGCGATCAGCGAGAACATCACCGACAGGGTGCCCATCAGGAACAGCACACTACCAAGCACCAGCGACTGCACCATGCCGGAGCCGTCGCCGAACAGGTAATTGCCAAGGAAGCGCAGCACCGGCAGCGTTCCCAGACCCATCAGCCCCAGCCCAGCCCAGAGGAAGAGTTTCAGCGGCTCGTACATCGCATAGACGCGCAGCATGGTCTGGCCCGAGCGCGCCAGGAATTGCGGCATCGACCGGAACAGGCGCGAAGGCCGATCGACGGGGTTCACACGCACCGGAACCGAAGTGACGGTGAAGTTCTTCTTGCCGGCCTGGATCAGCGTCTCGGTGGTATAGGAGAAGCTCGAGCGCACGGTCAGGCTGCGCGCGGTCTTGGCCGTCATGGCGCGGAAACCGCTGACGGCATCGCGCACCGGCACATCGGCCATGCGCGCGACAAAGCGGGTGCCGAGGCTCTGCAGGCGTTTCTTGAGCGGGGAGAAATGGGCGATCTCGGCGGTGCGGCGGTCGCCGATCACCATGTCGGCGCGTCCGTTCACGATCGGCTCGACCAGGCGGGAGATATCCGCGCCGCGATACTGGTTGTCGCCATCGGTATTCACGATGATGTCGGCCCCACGCGCCAGGCACGCGTCGAGGCCGCGCTGGAAGCTGTAGGCAAGGCCCTTGTTGACCGGGTTGACCACCACATGGTCGGCGCCATGGGCCAGGGCCACCTCGGCCGTGCCGTCCATGGATCCGTCGTCAATGACCAGGATTTCCACCTTGTCGATACCCGGCAGGTCGCGGGGAATGTCCGCCAGGGTCTGGGGCAGGGTACATGCCTCGTTCAGGCACGGAATCTGGACGATCAGGAGGGTCATGACGCACCGCAATCTACACTGCTGTGCCGCGAATTTCGGGGTAAAGGCTACAGAAACCGTTAATTTCGCCGGAAAACTCAACCTTTCCCGGCCGTGGTTAAGAGGCCCTTCAGTCCTGTTGGCGTAAGCCTTGCTTCAAACGAGACAAAGTTCGGTTGGGTCAAGATGGTTGAGAACGCGATTGAGGGCGACTGGTCCGCTTCGCACCTGCGCGAGCAGGCGCGCCCCTTCGGCGCGATCGAAATCCGCCTGGTGGGCCTGTGCCTTCTGCTGGCCTTTGCCTTCGCCCTGATTCGCCCGCCCTATGCCTTCTCCATCGACGACATGATCTATGTCGAGATGGCGCGCGCCTTCTGGCAGGAGAGCGCCCTGCACATCGCCGAGACCGGCGGGCTTGCGGGCGGGCCGGAGCTGATCCTGAAGCTGACCCACGGCATCGACGGCAAGGTCTATCCGCAATATCCCGCTCTTTATGGCGTGCTGGCCGCGCCCTTCTATGGCCTGGCCGGTGTGCGCGGCCTCGTTTTCCTGAACGCAGCGTCCTTCTTTGCCTGCCTGTGGCTGACCCAGCGCATCGTGCGCCATCTCTACGGCGCCGCGCTCGACCGGCGCTGGGTGGCCTTGCTGCTGGCGGTCGGCAGTTTCATACCGGTCTATGCCTTCGGGATCTGGCCGCACCTTCTGGCGCTGGCCTTTGTTCTGGCCGGGGTGGAGCGCGCCTGCGCGCATCTCGGCCGCAAGGATGCCCCGCGCAGTCTCGACCTCATGCTGTCCGGCCTGTGGCTGGGCCTTGCCATCGCGATCCGTGTGGATTCGCTGATGCCGGCCGTGGCGGTGGTGGCCTGGATGGCGCTGATGGGCGCCCCGTCCAAGCGCATCGCGCCCATCATGCTGGTGCTCGGCATGGTGCCCTTCCTGGCCGTGTCGGGATATCTCAACCATATGAAATTCGGCACCTACTGGCCGATCAGCTATGGCCCGAAGTCCGGACCTGACGGCGTCAGCAACTATATCCCGCTGCTGGCTGGCCTCGGCGGCGCCCTTCTGGTGGCCTGCCTGATCGACCCATCGCGCGGGGCCATCCGCGCCGCGCTCGACTGGCTGCGCCGCCCGACGCCTCTTGCTTTCATCCTGATCGGTGCCGGCGTGGGCATCGCCGCAGTCCCGCTGCTCAGCAAGATCGCCTGGAACGCCTATGTGCTGGTGGTCGACCTGCAGCAGCTCGACGGCGCGCAGATCGCCGGCGCCACCTCCGTCGACAGTGATGGCTTCATCAACATTCTCGGCATTCACAAGAAGTCCCTCGTTCAGTCGCTGCCTTTTATCGGCCTGGCGCTTGTGACTCTGGGCGGGCTGATCTCCGGGCGTCGTGTGGCCGCGCGCGGACTCGGCTGGATGGTGATCGCCGCCACGGTCAGCTTTTACTCCCTGACCCAGTGGCATGGCGGGTACAGCTTCGACATGCGCTATTTCCTGCCGGCACTGCCCTTCCTGGCCATTCTCAGCGTCGACGGTTTCACTTCGCTCTGCCTCGGCGTCAGCGGCAAGGCGCGCCGTTCGGGCCTGGTCATCGGGGCCTTTCTCGGGGCGGGCATCTTCACCTGGATCTATTTCGGCCTGGAACCGGCAGCCCATGCCACGCTGACCCTGCCGCTGATCGTGGCAGCCGTCGTCACGGTGGTGACCCTGATTGTGGCTGCCCATCGCAGCGGGTTCGGTCTGCGCCGCACCTGGGTGGCTGTGTGCGGGGCCGCCTTCATACTGGGCATTCTCGCCACCGGCGGCGACCTGATCGGCCAGCATGAGCGCCTGGCAAAGTACGGTCCCGTGACCAAGGCCTCTGCCGGCGCCTTCCCGGAAGGCTCGCTGGTGGTGACCGGCATCGAGGAGCATTTCCTGCTCACTCCGGATTCCGGTGTCAGCCTGGTTTCGGCCTCGCGCTATTCCGGCCAGGTAGCGCGCGCGGCGCTGGCCGCCTTCCGCGCCGACCGCCGCTGCGTCTATGTCCACACGCAGAAGACCCTGAGCGATCTCGGCCCGGAAGTGGATGGGACCTGGAGCCCGGTCACCTTGCCGGGTCTGTCGGGCGAAGGCGCAACGCTCTACCAGCCCGACTACCAGGCCGAGACCTGCACGCTGCAATAAGCATTGCTACATTGACGGGATCGGGCGGTCGCCGCGCAAGGGGGTTTCGTCCGAAATCGGTTTTCCCGCGCCCTTGCCATAGCCATGCTTTTTCAACAGACCACGCAGCTGGTGATAGCTCAGGCCCAGCGCCTCGGCCGTCTGGCCCTGATGACCATGATTGGCCGCCAGGGCGGTATCGATGAGCTGCATCTCATAGGTCGCCACCTGCGCCTCGAAATCCATCGAGACGAATGCCACCGGCAGGCCCGCAGGCTCTGACGGGACCTGCGCCATGGCCGGCGACTGCGAAGGCGCTTTCGGCGCACCGGGCCGCCAGGGCGAGGCGAAGGGGTCGAGCGCGCCGGGATCGAACCGCACCGGCTCGGTCGGCGCCTCCATGATGGCGCGATGGGCCAGGCGCTGGGCGAAATTGCGCAATTCGCGCACATTGCCCGGCCAGTCATGGGCCTCGATGGCGGCAATGGCCGACGGCGCGAAGCCCGGAAAATCCTGCCCCATCTCCACCGCCATGCGCCGGGCGAAAAAGTCCGCCAGCAGCGAAGCGTCGCCTGTACGGGCGCGCAGGGGCGGAAGTGTGATGACATCGAAGGCGAGGCGGTCAAGCAGGTCGGCGCGGAACTTTCCCGCCTCCACAGCCGCGGGAAGGTCGACATTGGTGGCGGCCACCACACGCACATCCGTGCTCAGCACCTTTTCCCCGCCAAGGCGCTGAAACTCGCCATATTCGATGACGCGCAGGAGCTTTTCCTGCACGCGCTGACTGGCGGTGGCGATCTCATCTAGAAAGAGCGTGCCGCCATCGGCAAGCTCGAACCGGCCCGCGCGCCGGTCGGTCGCGCCGGTAAAGGCGCCACGCTCGTGGCCGAAGAGTTCCGAATCCAGAAGTTCTTCGGACAGGGCCGCGCAATTGACCTTCACGAAAGGCCCGTCCCAGCGCCGCGACAGAAAGTGCAGCCGCTCGCCGATCAGCTCCTTGCCGGTGCCGCGCTCGCCGATGACGAGCAGCGGGCGGTCGAGCGGCGCAACCCGGCTGGCATGCTCGAGCGCAGATAGCCAGGCCGGGCTTTCACCGATCAGCTGCGAGGATTGCGGAGATGTGATGGCCATTTACACCAAAATAAATGGTGTATTTGACGAAATCAATAAGTATTTTTGCCTACACCTGTTACCGAAGATCACCCGGAAAACTATTTTATTTAGTTAATTCAATGTGTTGGGAAATTAATTTCAAACTGGCACGGTCCTTGAAACCAGTCTGGCATGCCCAGGGCGGTTAGGGGCCGCCAAACGAAGGAGACCGACTGAAAAGATGACCGACCACGATTACACCCCCCGCGAAACCAGCCAAACCGACCGGTTTGGCCGCTGGATCGCATCGCGCCCTGCGGAGAGCTGGATTTTCTTCGCAGCCGGCGTGTTTCTCGGCGGCTTCTTCTTCTGATGGCGCCCGCCGCCACCTCCTCCTGAACCAACTCACAAGGATATCAACACCATGGGACTGTTTTCCCGACTCGGCGACATCATCAACTCCAACATCAATGCGATGCTGGACAGCGCCGAAAACCCCGAAAAAATCGCTCGCCTGATCATCCAGGAAATGGAAGACACGCTGGTCGAAGTGCGCACGGCTGCCGCCCGCGCCATGGCCGACAAGAAGGAAATGGAGCGCGAAGTCGCCCATTACACTTCGGTGCGCGATGACTGGAACAACAAGGCCGAGCTGGCCATCGACAAGGGGCGTGAAGACCTCGCCCGCGGGGCGCTGCTGGCCAAGCAAAAGGCCGAAGCCGAAATCGCCCGCCGTCAGGACGCCATGAAGGCCGCCGAGGAAGCGTTCGAGAAACGCCAGGCCGATCTGGCCAAACTTCAGGACAAACTGAGCGAGGCCAAAGCCAAGCACCGCGCCCTGATGATGCGCCGCGAGGCTGCCGAGCATCGCATCCGCATGCGCAGCCAGGTCCATGACGGCAAGGTCGACGAAGCGCTCGCCCGCTACGCCAATGTCGAGCGCAAGGTCGACGAGATGGAGGCCTATGCCGACACCATCAAGGGCCACGAGCCGAGCCTGGAAGCCGAGTTCGCCGCGCTGGAACGCAACGACTCGGTCGAAGCCGAGCTGCAGGCCCTGAAAGCCAAGCGCAACGGCAACAAGCCGAAAGCGGTGAAATCCGGCAAAGAGGAGGGCTGATAGATGCTGATCCCCTTCGCCGTTCTCACCGGGATCATGACGGTGCTCACCGCGCCGGGCTTGATCGCCCAGCACCTGGCCGCCAAACGCGCCAACGCCAACCAAGCCGAGGCATAGACCATGGAAGACGTCTTTCTACCCATCATCATCGTGGGGATCCTGTTCGTCGCTCTGCCCGGCATGATCCTCCACTACGTCACCGAGTGGCGGAAGATGAAGAGCCTGCGCCCGGATGACGAGCGCATGCTGGAAGACCTCTGGCGCTCCGCCAAGCGGATGGAGCGCCGGATCGAAGCCCTCGAAACCCTGATCGATGCCGAGGCCGGCACCCGCCGTCCTTCCGCAGACGACGACCTCACACGGAGATATGACCAATGACCCGCGACTATGCCGCGTCCCCCAACCCCACCCAACTGCGCCGTTCCCGCGTGAACCGCGTCTGGGCCGGTGTGTGCGGCGGGATAGGCGAACGCTTCGGCTGGGACCCGGTTCTGGTCCGGGTCCTGTGGGTGCTGGCATTTTTCTTCGTCGCAGGTCCGCTGATGTTCGTCGCCTACATCCTGATGTGGATGATGGTTCCGTCAGCCAAGCCCGGGGAAGGCCGCAGCTATGTGACCAAGGACGAGCAGGAATTCTGGCGCGGTGTCTCCGACCGGCCCGCGACCACCTTCTCGAACCTGAAATACACCTTTCGCGACCTGGACGACCGCCTGCAGCGGCTCGAACAGAGTGTGACCTCGGATGAATGGCGCCTGCGCAAACAGTTCCGGGATCTGGAAGGATAGTAGTACTCGCCGGGGCGCAGGAACCGGAAAAGGTCCGCGCCCCACTGAACTGACAAGCGCATCGAGCTAGAAGGATGACGACCATGCGCAAGGGGACTTTCAACCACTACAACGCACGGATCGGTGCCGGTATTGCCCTCCTGATCCTCGCCGCAATCGCCGCCATGACGGCCACAAGCGGCCTGCGCATCACCGCCGGCGATGTCGAGATGAGCATGGGCGTCACGGCCGAGAGCGGACTGCAGCTCCGCTTCGGCCGGGCCGCCGATGTGTGAAAGGCCGGTCTGGCAGCGAGGCCAGACCCCGGTTCATCTCCCGCCCAGTCAGGCGATGAACTCCAACCGGACCGCGGCGACCTTTGAGACACGCTCGCCGCCGCTCCCGAAATCAGGCACCTGAAGCGGCCAGATGCCCGCCTGAGCTGAACCCTTTGTAAACCTGCCTTTGCAAATCTGCGGCTTCCATGTTCCAGGGCGAGGGCCGCTCCATGTCACAACTCAGCCTCATCTCCGACCTTCGCCGGGTCAGCGCCGAACTTGGCCGCGACAGGCTTCTGGTTCAGGGCGGGGGCGGAAACGCCTCCCTGAAATGCGGCAAGCGCCTGCATGTGAAAGCCTCCGGCCACTGGCTCTGCGACGCAGAAACGATCGACATGTTTGTCGAGCTGGACCTCACAAAGGCGCGCAAGCTTGCCAGCAATGGCGAGGAGAATCTGTCCAAAGCGGTGCGGGGTGAAAGCGAACTGCGCCCGTCCATCGAGACCGCCATGCATGCGCTGATGCCCCAGCCTTGCGTGATCCACACCCATCCGGTCAGCCTGATCGCCCGCAGCCTGCTGGGCGAGGATGCCGGCCTGCCCGTCATCGAATACTGCCAGCCCGGCGCACCGCTCGCCGCCGCCATGGCCGGACGCATCGCCACCGGTGCGCCGGATGTTGTATTGCTGGCCAATCACGGCCTGGTGGTCGGCGCCGAAACGCCCGACGAGGCCGCGCGCATGACCCGCGAGCTGGCCTTTGAGCATGAGCTCCCGGTCCATATCCGCCCGGCCGGCGTGGCGCCGCTGCCGAAGCTCTCCGGCTTTGTTCCGCTGGCCCACCCGCTCGCCAATGCCGTGGCCTGTTCGCCCGACAGCTGGCGCGTACTCGGCGAAGGCGCGCTGGTGCCCGACCAGGTGGTCTATCTCGGCGGGCCGGCCTGCATTGCCGACAGTGTGGAGAGCATGCCCGAAGCCCTGCGCGCCTATGCCCGGCGCACGGGCATGCGGCCCGCACTGCTGATCGTGCAACATACAGGCACATGGATCAGCGAAACCGCCTCTCGCGGCGCACTCGCCATGGCGCAGATGATGATGGATCTCGCCGCGCGCATTCCCGAAGGTGCGGCCATTTCCACGCTGAGCGAAGAAGATGAAATGGCCCTGCGCGGCTGGGATGCCGAGGCACACCGGCAGGCGGTCGACCAGGCCCGCACAGCCAGCAAGAAAGAGGCCGCTGCATGAGTTCGATCAAGCCGCAGATCGTCATCCCCATGTCTGGCTTTGGGGAACGATTTCGCCGCGCTGGCTACACCCTGCCGAAACCGCTGATCCCGGTCGACGGCAAGCCCATGATCGCTCATGTCCTCGATCTCTTCCCGGGCGCTGAGGATGTTATCTTCATCTGCAATGAAGACCATCTCGCCGAGCCCGAATACAGGATGGCCGAGACGCTTAAGCGCTATTGCCCGCCGGGCCGCATTGTCTCAACGCCGGCCCACAAGCTGGGGCCCAGCCATGCCGTTCTGCAGGCGAAGAACGAAATCGATCCCGACCGGCCGATCATCGTCAATTATTGCGATTTCACCTGCTACTGGGACTATGCCGAGTTCAAGGACTTCCTTGAAGTCACAGATTGCGACGGCGCGATCCCGGCCTATTGCGGCTTTCATCCCCATTCCGTCGGCTCGACCTTCTATGCCTATGTGAAGGAATCCGGACTGTGGATGGACGACATCCAGGAAAAGCAGCCCTGGACCGACACGCCGATGGACGAATATGCCTCCTCCGGCACCTATTATTTCAAGTCCGGCGCGCTCTGCCTCTCGGCACTGGAAGCCCAGATCGCGGCCGGCCTGTCGGTGAATGGCGAATACTATGTATCGCTCGCCTACAAGATCCTGCAACGGGCCGGCGCTCGCACCGCCATCTACGAATTGCAGCATTTCATGCAGTGGGGCACGCCGGCGGACCTGGAAGAATATCTCGGCTGGTCGGCCCTGTTCCGGCGCCTTGCCTTCGACAGCGGCAAGCGCGCGCGCCAGCTTGGCAGCGTCATGGTGCCCATGGCCGGGCTCGGCTCGCGGTTTTCAAAGGCCGGCTATGCCACGCCCAAGCCGCTGATTTCTGTTTCCGGCCGGCCCATGGTGGTCCAGGCAGCACGCGACCTGCCCGATGCCGCGATCACGCGCTTTGTGCTGCGCGAGGACCTGCCGGGCCTGAATGAAATCCAGCAGAAACTGCGCACCTCCTTTACCGAGGCCAGCCCCGTTGTGCTGGGCGGTCTCACCGAGGGCCAGGCGATCACCTGCGCGGAAGGCCTGCCGGGCCTTGAGGCCGACAAGCCGCTTACCATCGGCGCCTGCGACAATGGCATGCTCTACGATGCGGCTGCCTTCGAAGCCCTGATGGGCGAGGGCGGACCAGATGTCATTGTCTGGACCGTGCGCGGCCATGCCGATGGCCGCCGCCGGCCGGAACAGTTCGGCTGGTGCGATGTGGACGAAGAGGGCCGCGTCACTGGCATGCGCGTGAAACACGCCCCGGAAGACCCCGCCACCGCGCCCATGGTGACGGGCACTTTCACCTTTCGCCGCGCGCAGGACTTCGCCAAATGCGTCGCCGCGCTGGTCACCCGCAATGGCCAGGTAAATGGCGAATTCTATGTCGATAGCCTGATCGAGGATGCCGTGGCCATGGGGCTGAATGTGCAGGCCTTCGACATTGATCACTATATCGGCTGGGGCACGCCGAACGACCTGATGACCTTCCAGTACTGGCAGTCGGCCTTCCACAAATGGCGCAGCCACCCCTACAGCCTGGCCAAGGACAAGCGCGTCCCCGCTGGCAGCCTGGAAAGGCTCGAGCGCAGCTGCGCTCATGCCTGCCCGTCCCTGCCCGATGGCGTGACCCTGGACCTGCCGGAAGTGCGCCGGGCCGGTATCGACGCCCGGCCGCTGATCAACCTGTTTCTGAAGCGCGCCTGATCAGGGCGCGAGGCGGACCTCGCCGAGAAAGTGCGCCATTTCCTGCGCAACGAGCCGGTTTGCCACCGCGCGCGGCACCAGGGCCCACATGCGGCCCGGCGCATTCATCGTGCCCGCGCGCGCGCCGGCCCCGTCGCCCGTGCCGAAATAGATATCGCCGCGCACCGGGCCCTTGATCGCCCCGCCTGTATCCTGGGCGACCAGCATGCCCTGCCAGCTGCCGCCAAGGCCGGGCGCGGTGGTCGAGATGAGGAAGGGCACGCCATAGGCGTGATAGTCCGGGTCCACCGCCATGGAGCCGAGCGGGGTGAGCGGCAGGTTCGCAGCCCCATTGGGTCCGAGCGCCGCGTCGCCCTCCGGCAGGGCCTGGAAGAAGACATAGCGCGGATTGGCATTCATCGCCTCGCGCGCATCGGCCGCGCTCACCCGGTCCATCCAGGCGCGGATGCCTTGCATGGAGGCTTCGCCTCGCGAGATTTTTCCATGGTCGATCAGCCAGTTGGCTGTCGAGCGGAAAGGGTGACCATTGTGGGCATAATAGGCCGCGCGCACCGTGTCGCCGCCGGGAAAATGCAGCCGGCCCGAACCCTGAATCTGCAGGAAGAACACATCCGCCGGATGGGCATAACCCAGAACGCGAGAGGTTTCCGGCGTGATCTGCGCCCGCGGCGGATAGGCCCGCAGCGTGCCATTACCGCGGCGCTGCATCGGGCCATTGTCGGTCTGGACCATGTCGCTCGGCGGGCCGGGGACAGGCGCCGTAAAGGCGCCCGCTGGGCTACGCCGCGCCTCGATCATCGGTTCAAAATAGCCGGTGAAGCGATCCCCGCCGGCTGGGTCGACAATCTCGACCGGCACGGTCAGCGCCTCGACTACACGCCGGGCGGTGGCCACATCGCCGACCTGGGCGAGCCCGCCGCAGAGCGGCATCCAGTCTTCCACCCGTCCGGCCCATGTGGCGCGCGGCGAGAGGAAATCGCCCGGACTGCGCTCCAGCACCACCTCGCAGCTGCGCCGCAGCGCCATCAGGCCGGGCTCGACCTCAGCGGCCTCCCATTCGGGAAAGTCGACATAGGCGTCGAACGTGCCCGGCACATCCATGGGCGGGGGCGGAGCCGGCTCGATGACCGGCTCATGGGTTCTTGGCGGTGGCGTGCTGACACATCCGGTGAGGGCCAGGCCGCATAGCGCAAGGCTCAACAGGGATTTCAATTGCATTGCCACCGCCCGGGTCTGCTGAAACCGATTCACCGTTCAGGCGAAACTGGACCGGTCAGCTGGCAATCTCAACATCATCCAGCAGCCAATTGGGGTCGCCGGAGGTTACATTTCGCATAAAGGTCCAGATCTCGCGCGCGGTCTTGACCCGTTCGCCATCGCCAAGCTCGGCCTCATAGCGCACGGTGACGCGGGCGATTTCACCATCGAGCTCGGCGCTTTCGATATCGGTACGCTTGATGCGCAAGAGCCGCCAGGGCTGGGAGCCATCGGCTTCGCGCCTGGCGATCGCCGCGTCCCAGGCCTCATAGACATCATCGTCCAGCATCGGGCGCAGCTCGCCACGATTGCCGTTGGCAAAGGCTTCCACGATCAGTTCGTACGCGGCGCGCGCGCCCTGCAGGAAGCCGCGCGGGCTGAAGCTCTTGTCGGCATGGTATATCTCTTCCAGTCCGCCAGCCGCCGGGCCGGTGAAATGGGGCTCTTCTTCGGGTTCGGGCGCGAGCACGGGCGAGGGCGACTGCACCGGCTCGGCGGCCGGTTGCGGTACACTGCCGGGTTCCGGGCGCGTGCGCCCGTCGGGCGGACCGTCGTCCCGGCCCAGGGCGATATACAGCCGGAACAGCACAAATATCGTGATCGCTGCGAGGATGAGTACTTCAGGCATGCGTGTCCAGTTCAACCAGAATCATTAAGTCCCACAGATAAGTGAGGTGAACGCCAATCACCAGTGAGCGTTGCGGACGCAGTACCTCCCATGTTAGCCGCAGAGGTTAGATTCACAAGCGAGGACCCATGAGCGATACAAGCGCACCCGCCCCACCGAGAAACGAAGGCCCCCAGCTTCGCGCGCTCAGCCAGTATGTGAAGGACCTGTCCTTCGAGAATCCTGGCAACCGGTCCGCCGCCGAGGAACGGCCGAATATCGACCTGGGAATCGATGTCAGCGCGGTGCCGCACGAACAGGGTAACGGGCTTTACGAGGTCAGCCTGAAGCTGAATGCGAAGGCCCATACCAACACGTCGACACTCTTCCTGACCGAGCTCGACTATGGCGGTATCTTCCAGGTCGTGGGCATGAGCGAGGCCGATGCCGAGGCTTCCCTCCTGATCGAATGCCCGCGCATGCTGTTCCCGTTCGCGCGGCGCCTGATCGCCGATATTACGCGCGAGGGTGGGTTTCCGCCGCTGCTGATCGACCCGGTGGACTTTGTGCAGCTCTACCGCTCGCAGAAACAGCGCGAGCAACAGACCGTTGCGCCGAGCCCGGTCCAGCCGCCGAAGCCGCCCCAGCCGCAACCGGCACCGCCGTCACAGCCCGCCCCGGCCGCACCGCAGGCGACGGCTCCGCCAACCCAGCCCGCCGCAACCCCTGCGCCCCCGCAACAACCGAAAGCACCCGAAGCCCCGCCCCAGCCGACGCCGCCGCAACAGTCGGGCACGACGCCGAACGGCAACAATTAGGCCGCTTCAGCCCTGGTTTTCATAGATTGAGCCCGTCTCAGCCGTAGCGCGACCAGACGGGCTTTTTCTTGCTCATCGTCGCCATGAAACCACGATGGAGGGCTTCTTCCTCTTCGCTGAGCAGCGAGGCGAGCGGCTGAGGCCGCTGACGCGCCGGCTGGCGAATGGCACTGCTGTCAGACTGGTCAGCCGTGTCGAACTCGAACCGGCGGGCACGGCCACCGCGCAGTTCCAGATAGACATCGGCGAGCAGCTGGGCGTCCAGGAGGGCGCCGTGCAACGTGCGGCTGTCGAGCGAAATGTCGAAACGTCGGCAGAGCGCATCGAGACTCGCCGGAGCACCGGGAAAGCGCTTGCGCGCAATCATCAGCGTGTCGACCCAGCGCGCTTCTTCATAGATCGGCCGGCCGCAGCGCGTCAGTTCCATGTTCAGGAAGCTGCGGTCGAAATTGGCATTGTGGGCCACGATCGGCGCATCGGCGATGAAATCGGTGAGCGCATCGACAATCACCGGGTCCTCAAAAGGCGGCTTGTCGGACAGGATGTCATCAGTGAGGCCGGTGATACGGATGGTCGCCTCGGAAACCTCGCGGCCCGGGTTGATCAGCATGCGGAGCGTATTGCCCGTAGCGACATGATTGATCATCTCGACACAGCCAATCTCGATGATGCGGTCCCCGCTATTGGCGTCAAGGCCCGTGGTCTCGGTATCGAACGCGATCTCGCGCAGCAATTCAGTCATTTTCGGCCCCTCTGGCCAAGTGAATCATCAAATCGGATATCGCTTTGACATGTGCGCGCGCAAAGTCAAACCCGAAGGCAGTATTGATAATGAAGTCCGCGCGCGCCCGTTTCTCTGCATCCGGCACCTGTTTGGCCAGAATAGTCTTAAATTCCTGCTCACTCATCTCACCGCGTGCCAGTACGCGCTCGCGCTGAACTTCGGCCGGCGCGCTGACCACAGCGACATAATCGCAGCGCGAATCGCCGCCGGTCTCATAAAGAAGCGGCACATCCAGGACGACATAGGGTGCACCCGCTTCGCGCTGAGCCTGAAGGAAATCCAGCTGCACGGCGCCCACCAGTGGATGGACGATTTCTTCCAGCCGCCGCAGGGCAAGGGCGTCGCCAACCACGGCGGCACGCAATTTCGCCCGGTCGATGCCGCCGGCCTCATCGAGAATTCCCGGAAAGACATCCGAGACCGGCCCCACCGCGACGCCGCCAGCAGTATATATTCCGTGCACGGATGCATCGGCGTCGTAAACAGGCGCGCCGGCCTCGCGGAACATCTGCGCGGTGGCACTCTTGCCCATGCCTATGGAACCGGTGAGACCGAGCAGGATCACGAGATCGCCTCCAACGCGGTGCGGCAACGCTCCATGGCGCGCGCGGTATCAGGACGTATGCCATGCCAGATCTCGAACGACAGCGCGGCCTGGCCTACCAGCATGCCAAGTCCGTCGGCGGCGCGCCAGCCTTTGGCCGCCGCACTTTGCAGGAAAGGCGCGGCCGCCTTGCCATATGAGATATCGTACACAAGTCGACCATCGCCATCGCCGAGCTCAACAATTTCGCCCGAATGTCCGAGACTAAGGCAATTTACAACCGCATCAGCCGACTGCACGAATCGAGGATAGTCCGTAAACTGAACAGCCCGGTTCTGCGGCAGCCCGAGATCGGTGCACAACTGGCTGGCCCGTTCGAGCGTACGGTTGGCAATGACCATATCAGCGCCGATTTCGATCAGCGCAAGTGCCACCGCCCGCGCAGCGCCACCCGCACCGAGCATGAGGATGCGTGCATTTGTGAGATCGCCGGCATAATCGGCCTGAAAATCGTCCCGGAACCCATCCTTGTCGGTATTGTCCGCCCGCCAGCCACCATCGGGCAAGCGCGAGAGCGTGTTGGCCGCGCCAATTGTCTGCACAAGCTTGCTCACCTCCGTGCAAAACTCGATCACATCGCTCTTGTGCGGCAGGGTAATGTTCAGTCCACGGACGCCGTCGCGCTCCAGCGCACCCAGGCCCGACACCAGCTCGCCAGCCGGAACGTGAAACCCGCGATAATCCGCATCGAGATTGTTGTCCCGCATCCAGCCGCGATGGATCAGCGGGGAGAGCGAATGGGTGATCGGATCACCAATGACCCCATAAAGATGCGTCATGACGGAAGGACCCCTCGCACACGCAGATAGTCGAGCAGGGGTAGGAGCGGCAGGCCGAGAATGGAAAAGAAGTCGCCTTCGATCCGTGTAAAGAGCTGGCTGCCGAGTCCTTCCAGTTGGTAGGCGCCCACCGTGGCGAGGATCGGCTCGCCGGCGGCCTCGAGATAAGAGTCGATGAAATCGGGGCTCAGTACACGCATGGTTAGTTTCGGGCGCGCCAGATGGCGCCAGACCGGCTGGCCATACTCGCAGATGACAATCGCGGTTTCCAGCGTGTGGGTCCTGCCCGAAAGCCGTTCCAGGTGCCGGCGCGCGCCCGCCATGCCCGCTGGCTTGTCGAAGGCCTCCTCATCGAGAGCGAGTATCTGGTCTCCGCCGATCACGAGCCCGGGCCGGCCCGCAGAGACCTTCACCGCCTTCAGCTCCGCGAGCGCCATCGCCTGGTCGCGCACGGCCAGGCCCTCCCTGCGAAAGGCCGCCTTGGCGAGATCCTCATCCACGCCCGGGCGGACGGCCTCAGCCTCGACACCGGCATTGGCGAGCAGCATCCGGCGAGAGGCACTTCCAGAAGCCAGAATCAGCCCGGTCAATGCCCGCGCCTTTCATTCAGCTTGTTGAGGATCGCCGCGGCGGTTTCCTCCACAGACCGGCGCGAGACATCGATCACCACCCATTTGTTGCGCTGGAACAGGCGATTGGCCTGGGTGACCTCTTCCTTCACCGCATCCTCCTCGGCATAGGAGGTGTTGGCGTCTTCCTTCAGCGACAAGAGACGTTGTCGCCGGATCTGGATCAGGCGCTCAGCGCTGATTTTGAGCCCGACAATCATCGGGCGCGTCATCTCGTTCAGGATCGGCGGCGGCGGCACGCCCGGCACCAGGGGGATGTTGCCGGCGCGCACGCCGCGATTGGCAAGATAGACACAGGTCGGTGTCTTGGAGGTCCGGCTCACACCGACAAGCACCACGTCGGCCGTGCTCAGCCCGGCCGTGTTCTGGCCGTCGTCATGGCGCAGGGCAAAATCGATGGCCTCGATCCGGTCGAAATACTCCTGGGTGAGCGAATGCTGGCCAGCGACCTTTTCCGTCGCCGAAATCCCGAGATGGCGCGAGAGCATGTGAACCGCCGGGTCGAGCACGGCGAGCGTCGGGATGCCGGCCGCGCGGCACTCATGCTCCAGAGTCGCGCGCAGCTGTTCATCGGCAATCGTGTACCAAACCACACCAGGGGCGGATTTCACCTCATTGATCACCCGCATGAGCTGTTTGGCCGAGCGGACCAGATAATAATTGTGCTCAAGCGGCTGAACGCGGTCGAATTGCGCGGCCGCCGCGCGCATCACCGCATTCAGGGTTTCCCCGGTGCTGTCGGAGACCAGGTGCACGTTGAAATAGAGGCTGAGATTGGATGAATTCGCGCCGCGTCTGTACATCGCTATCTCATGCCGTTCCCCGGCCTATCCGGCAAGTCCTGTGGAACGCCCTGTGGGAAAATGAGTTCTCCCTCAGGGAGTCACAGTTTCTTCACAATCGGCAGAATCCCGCGTGTCTCAGGCCGGCTTTGTTCCGCGCTGTGAGATTGTGGTTAACAAAGAGTAAAAATCCGGCGCTGATTCAAATTCTTACCAAATCGTTAACGCCTCGGCGAGCTTGTGGAAGGGCGGTGGACAAGTGGGAAATTCCCGGCCAGAACGCCGAAATACCCCGATTTTGAGGTCTTAATCATCATCATTCGGGTTAAACCCTGACTCGGAGGTTTTGGTCTTGCCAGGATCCAACAGCGTGCAGAAACCTCTCCTGGAAGTGCTCGGTGGCACTGTTCGGACCCCGCCTCCGGTCTGGATGATGCGTCAGGCGGGCCGGCACCTGCCAGAATATCTGGAACTGCGGGGACGGGCGAAGGACTTTCTGGATTTCTGTTATTCGCCATCACTGGCGAGCGAAGCCACGCTTCAGCCCATCCGCCGCTATGGCATGGATGGCGCGATCCTCTTCGCGGACATTCTCCTGGTGCTGGACGCGCTCGGCCTGGATGTGCGTTTCGAGAAGGGCGTCGGGCCATTGGTGGAACCCATCGAGACCGCATCCGATCTTACAAAGATCAGTCATACAAAGGCCGTCGACCGACTTTCGCCTGTCTTCGAGACGGTGATCCGTGTGAAGCGTGCCCTGCCGGCTGAGACAACGCTGATCGGTTTTGCCGGCGCGCCCTTTACCGTCCTGCTCTATGCGATCGAGGGGCGGGGCAAGACCGACAAGTCCACGGCGCGCAGTTGGATCTATGAAAAGCCGACGGAAATGCATGCCGCGCTTATGGAGATCGTCGAGATCACAGCGCTTTACATGAAAGCGCAGGTGGAAGCGGGCGCCGAAGCCCTGATGATTTTCGAATCCTGGGCTGAGGGTCTACCCGATGATGTGTTCCGCGAACTGGTCATTGCGCCGAACGCAGAGCTGGTGGCTCGGTTGCGTGAGCTGGATGTGGATGTGCCGATCATAGGCTTTCCCCGTGGGGCTGCTGGCATGCTCGCGCCCTATGTGGCCGAGACTGGCGTGACCGGAGTGGGGCTCGATACAGCGGTGGTGCCGGGCGATATTGCTCGCAACCTGCCGGAAGGCTTTCCCGTCCAGGGTCATCTCGATCCGCTCCTCCTGCGCGCGGGAGGTGAGCGTCTTGTCGCACGCGTGCGTGAATTGCTCGCCGCCTATGCCGGCCGCCCCCATATCTTCAATCTCGGCCATGGGGTGCTGCCGGACACACCGATTCCCCATGTCGAACTTGTGTTGAAGACATTGCGGGAAGGGAATTGATGGCGCGCAGGCTGGCGATTGTTCTGTTTAATCTCGGCGGACCGGACAGCGCCGAGACCATTCAGCCCTTCCTGAAGAACCTGTTTTCAGACCCGGCGATTATCCGTGCGCCCGCGCCGGTGCGCTGGGTGCTGGCCCGCCTGATCTCGAAAGCGCGCACGCCGGCGATCACAAAGAATTATGCCCTGATGAACCAGCCGGGCGGGGGCTCGCCACTCCTGCCGGAAACCGAGTTGCAGGCGCGAGCGCTGGAAGCCGAGTTGGAAGGCCGGATGGATGACACGGATGTGCGCTGTTTCATCGCCATGCGCTACTGGCATCCTTTCACGGAGGAAGCCGCCGCGGAGGTGAGGGCCTGGGCGCCGGACGAGGTGGTGCTCCTGCCGCTCTATCCGCAATATTCCTCCACCACGAGCGGTTCGTCGCTGACCGAATGGCACAAGCATTATTCCGGCCCGTCGCGAACCCTTTGTTGTTATCAGCGCAATGAGGATCTCATCGCGGCGCATGCGGACATGATCCTTCAGGCCTGGCGTGCAGATGGCGAACCGCAGGATGTGCGCCTTCTGATGTCTGCGCATGGCCTGCCGGAAAGTGTGGTGAAAGCGGGTGACCCGTACCAGTGGCAGGTGGAAGATATGGCTGCGCGCCTGGTCCCACTCCTGCCCGAGACCTGGGAGACCCAGGTCTGCTACCAGTCGCGTGTCGGCCCGCTGAAATGGATCGGTCCGGCCACGGAAGAGGAGGTGGTGCGGGCTGCCGAGGACGGAAAACACATTATTGTCGCGCCGATTGCCTTTGTATCTGACCATATCGAGACCCTGGTGGAACTGGGCGTTGAGTATCGCGACCTGGCGCTTGAGAAGGGTGTTTCGGGGTATACGAATGTCCCCGCACTCGGCACGCATCCGCGCTTCATCAAGGCGCTGGCGGACGAAGTGACAGGCTTGCTCCCTGCACATGCACCCATCCGTTCCTGTGAAGGTGCACGGATTTGCCCAAAAAGCTTTGGAGACTGCCCCAATCAGGCTACAGAAGAAAAATACCATAATGAAAACAGTGTGAAAGCCGTAATATGAGGGATTTTCTGTTCGTCCACGCCTATATGTGGCTCAAGGCCGGACACATCATCTTCGTGGTCGCATGGATGGCCGGATTGCTTGTCTATCCACGCTACAAGATCCATCAGCTCTCGGGTGAGCCGGGCGGCGAACTCGCCACTACTATGTCGGAATCGGCTGCGCGCCTGCGCCGGATTATTCTCACACCGAGCATGCATCTGGTGTGGATCTTCGCCCTGATCATGCTGTGGCTGAACCCGGGATTGTTCTCCACCGGCTGGTTCCTGGTGAAACTGCCTCTTGTATTGATACTGACCGGTCTCCATTTCTGGCTTGTCCGGGTTGGTAGCGCGATTGATGCCGGCACGTCGAAAATGACAGCTCGCCGACTTCGTTTGATGAACGAATTGCCGTTTATCCTGTTGATCGGGATCGTTCTGCTCGCGGTACCCAAACCGTTCTAGCGTGAAAAAGCGGTAGATTTTCAATCGTCAGAAAATCTTCGCTTGACGTGCAAATCCCACGCTGGTCATAAGGTAACGGCTTGCGATGGAATTTTTCTATCCAAATGACCGATCCGTCCGAGAATCGGCCCGACTTCACACCACAGGAAACATGCCTGACACTTCTTTTGATAACGTCACGCGCGTGACGCTGCGCGACCTAAAGGCAAAAAGCCCGACGGAACTTTTGTCATATGCAGAAGAGCTGGAGGTCGAAAACGCGTCTTCATTGCGTACCCAGGACATGCTGTTCGCCATTCTGAAAGAACTGGCAGAACGCGATATTGAGATCATCGGCGACGGTGTGCTCGAAGTACTCTCCGACGGGTTTGGATTTCTTCGTTCCCCCGAGGCAAATTACTTGCCCGGTCCCGATGATATCTATGTGAGCCCCCAGGTTCTCAAGAAAGCCGGCCTGCGCACAGGCGACACCGTTGAAGGCCCGATCAAGGAACCACGCGAGAATGAGCGCTATTTCGCGCTCGAATCGGTCCATGCAATCAATTTCGAAGAGCCGGAACGCGCCCGCCAGAAGGTCCATTTTGACAACCTGACCCCGCTCTATCCCGAAGAGCGCCTGGAGATGGAGCGCAAGGATCCGACCCTGAAAGACCGCTCCGGCCGCGTGATCGATATTGTCGCACCGATCGGCAAGGGCCAGCGCGCCCTGATCGTTGCCCCGCCACGCACCGGTAAGACCGTCCTCCTCCAGAACATCGCCCGCTCCATCGAGGAGAACCATCCCGAGTGCTATCTCATTGTTCTCCTGATCGATGAGCGGCCGGAAGAGGTGACCGACATGAAGCGCACGGTTCAGGGCGAGGTCATCTCCTCGACCTTTGACGAGCCGGCCACCCGTCACGTCCAGGTTGCTGAAATGGTGATCGAGAAGGCCAAGCGCCTGGCCGAACATGGCCGCGATGTGGTCATCCTGCTCGATTCCATCACCCGCCTTGGCCGCGCTTACAACACCACTGTGCCTAGCTCCGGCAAGGTGCTGACCGGTGGTGTGGACGCCAATGCGCTGCAGCGCCCGAAGCGTTTCTTCGGCGCCGCGCGGAATATCGAGAATGGCGGCTCGCTGACCATCATCGCCACCGCACTGATCGAAACCGGCTCGCGCATGGATGAAGTGATCTTCGAAGAGTTCAAGGGCACCGGCAACTCCGAGGTCGTGCTCGACCGCAAGATTGCCGACAAGCGCACCTTCCCGGCTATCGACATCATGAAGTCGGGCACACGGAAGGAAGAGCTGATCACGCCGAAGGAGCAGCTCTCCAAGATCTACATCCTGCGCCGCATCCTCAATCCCATGGGCACCTCGGACGCCATCGACTTCCTGCTCGACAAGCTGCGGCAGACCAAGACGAATGACGAGTTCTTCGAGGTCATGAAGAACTAGGCTATGGCCGGGAGTATGACCGGCTCTGAAGATACGATTATTGCCCTGGCAAGCGGGCCGCTGCCCTCGGCCCTCGCGGTCATACGCGTTTCCGGCCCGAAGGTTGGGGCGCTGATTGCGGGCCATCTTTCACCGGCCGATCTTTCTCCGCGTCATGCCACGCTGGTGCACGTGAAGGATGCGGGCGGTGCAATTCTCGACCAGTCCATCGCCATCCACTATCCGGGTGCGGCGAGCTTTACCGGCGAGCCGGCCCTGGAGCTGATGGTCCATGGCGGGCGCGCCGTTATCGACGGCATTCTCGAAACTTTCCTTGGGGCCGATGGAGTACGCGCGGCCGAACCGGGCGAGTTCACCCGGCGGGCCGTACTTGCCGGCAAGGTCGGGCTTGTGGAAGCCGAAGGCATCGCCGATCTGGTCGATGCGGAAACCGCCGCCCAGCGGGAACAGGCACTGTCTCATCTGAAAGGTGAGGCTGCGGGGCAGTTCGAAACCTGGCACAGGGAGCTGTTATCCGCCCTGGCCCTGCTCGAAGCCATGGTGGATTTCCCCGATGAGGAGGATGCCCCCGAAGACACGCTTATGCCCGTCACTGCACGGATTCACGCCCTGCTCGCGGCCATCGAAAACGCGCTCGGCGACGGTCATCTGGGCGAAAAAATTCGCGATGGCTTTTCCGTTGCAATTGTCGGGCCGCCCAATGCCGGAAAGTCCAGTCTGCTGAACGCGCTCGCGGGCCGGGATGCGGCCATCGTCACGGATATTCCGGGCACGACACGCGACATCATTGAAGTGCGGCTCGACCTTGGTGGCTATCTTGTTCGGGTCTCGGACACGGCCGGCCTGCGCGAAACAACCGACCCCGTGGAGCTGGAAGGGATCCGGCGCGCGCGGGCAGCGGCGGCTGACGCCGATTTCGTCATCGGCGTGACGGATCTGTCGGCTTCGGTCGCCGAGAGCATCTTCCGGGGCATCGAAGTGGACCTGCGCGTCGAGAACAAATCCGACCTCGCGCGGGGTGGTGAAGAAAGTGTTTCACGTGAAACACTTCCGCTTTCCGCCAAGACCGGTGACGGGATGGACGGGCTCGTTGAGGCGATCCGGCGCGGTATTACCGGAAAGGTCCGGGTCAGACCGGACCCGCTGATCGCTCGCGCTCGCCACCGCCGCGCCTTGGAGCAGGCCCGCGATGCGCTGCGATCTGCAGGCGTCGCGCTGGACGAGAATCTGGGGGCGGAGTTTGTCGCCGAGGATATACGCGCTGCCGCCCGCGCCCTGGAGGGCCTGCTCGGCAAGATCGGCGTGGAGGATATTCTCGGCGCTGTCTTCAGCGAATTCTGCATCGGGAAGTGACGTTGGCGCGCGGGCGGACTATATAGCCGCCCATGTCGAACAGATTTGATGTCATTGTTGTCGGCGGCGGCCATGCCGGATGCGAAGCAGCCACCGCTGCGGCGCGCGCAGGCGCGCGCACGGCGCTCGTCACACATCGCGCCGACACGATCGGCGAAATGTCGTGCAATCCGGCGATTGGCGGCCTGGGCAAGGGCCACCTCGTGCGTGAGGTAGATGCGCTGGATGGCGTCATGGCCCGCGCGGCGGACTTGTCCGGCATCCAGTTCCGGATGCTGAACCGCTCCAAGGGCCCCGCTGTTTGGGGGCCGCGCTCCCAGATCGACCGTGCGCTCTACCGCAAGGCCATGGGCGGGATCATCGCGAGCTACCCGAACCTCACCGTCATCGAGGACGGTGTTGACGACATTCTTCTGAATGCGGACGGTGAAACCGTGGAAGGCGTGATTGGCGCCAGCGGCGCGGCCTATCGTGCTGGCGCTGTCGTGATCACAACAGGTACCTTCCTGCGCGGGATTATCCATCTTGGCGCAACGCGCACGCCCGCCGGCCGGCGCGGCGAGGCACCGGCGGTCAAGCTCGGTGAGCGGCTCTATGATCTCGGCCTGCCCATGGGGCGGCTAAAAACCGGCACACCCGCGCGCCTGGATGGAACGACCATCAATTGGGAGGCCTGCGAAATGCAGCCCGCGGATGATGAGCCGGTGCCTTTCTCCTTCCTGACAGAGAAGATCACCGTGCCGCAGATTTCCTGCGGGATCACGTTCACCTCGCCAGAGACCCACGCGATCATTGCGGAAAACATCAATCAGTCCGCGGTCTATTCCGGGGCGATTGCGGGCAGGGGACCGCGCTATTGTCCCTCGATTGAGGACAAGGTCCACCGGTTCGCGGATAAAGAGCGCCACCAGATCTTCCTGGAGCCGGAAGGGCTGGAGGATGACACGGTCTATCCGAACGGAATTTCCAGTTCTCTGCCGGAAGCCGTACAGGACGCTTTCCTGCGCACCATTCCCGGCCTCGAGACTGTGCGGGTCAAGCAGTATGGCTATGCCATCGAGTATGACTATGTCGATCCGCGTGGCCTGCACCCCACCCTGGAGCTGAAGCGCCTCAATGGACTATTCCTGGCCGGACAGATCAATGGCACCACCGGATATGAAGAAGCTGCCGCGCAAGGCCTGATTGCGGGCCTTAACGCCGCGCGCCGTGCGGGCGATGCGGAGGGCGTTATCTTTGACCGGGCCGAGGGATATCTCGGCGTCCTGGTCGACGACCTTGTCACGCGCGGTGTGACCGAGCCCTACCGCATGTTCACCTCCCGGGCGGAGTATCGCCTGATGCTGCGCGCCGATAATGCCGATCAGCGTCTGACCCCGAAAGGGATCGAAGTCGGTCTTGTCGGGTCCGACCGGGCGGGAGTGTTTCACGTGAAACATCGCGCCCTGGAAGCCCTTCGCGAAAAGCTCTCCGGTCTGACCATGACACCCAGGGCAGCGCGCGAAAGAGGTTGGCCGGTCAACCAGGACGGTCGTGTGCGGACGGCTTTCGACTATCTCGCCTATGCGGAGATCGGCTTCGATCATCTGCGTACGGCCTGGCCGGATCTCGGTGCAGTGCCCGAAGCGCTTGCCGAGCAGGTTTCCATAGAGGCGCAATATGCCGGCTATATCGAGCGTCAGCGCGCGGATGTCGCTGCCATGCGTGCCGATGAGGCGCTCGCAATTCCGGAAGACCTGGACTATGGCCGTGTTGGCGGGCTCTCGAACGAGGCGCGCTCGAAGCTGGAGGCTGTGCGCCCGCGCACGCTCGGCCAGGCCTCGCGCATTGAGGGTATGACACCAGGCGCCCTGACGGCCCTGCTTGGCCATGTCCGCAAAGGCGGAGCACGGATGAAGGCGAGCACCGCGTGAGTCAGAGCGGGGGGTTTACGCGCGACTCGCTGGCAGGTGCGTTCGATGTTTCACGTGAAACACTGGCTCGGCTCGATGCCATCATCGCCGAATTGGACGCATGGCGCGGCAAGGTCAATCTGGTCGGCCCGCGTGAATGGCCGATGATCTGGCACAGGCATGTGGCCGATGGGCTGCAACTCATGCCGCTGCTCGGTTCGGCCCGCAGGGTGGTGGATCTCGGCTCCGGCGCGGGTTTTCCCGGTCTGGTGATCGCCGCAGCCCTTGAGGACGGCCATGTCACCATGATCGAAAGCGTGGGCAAGAAGTGCGCTTTCCTGCGTGCGGCCATTCAGGCCGCCCACCTCCCGGCGCGTGTCGAACAGGCGCGAATCGAATCGGTGGACGTTGAAGATGTGGAAGTCGTCACAGCCCGCGCGCTGGCACCCCTGCCGAAACTTCTGGAATTGTCAGCGAAATGGCTCGAAGCCGGGGCATTCGGTGTTTTTCCCAAGGGGGAAAACCTGGATGAGGAATTGACTGCGGCGCGCCAAAGGTGGACTTTCACCGCCGAGGTCATACCGAGTCGGACCTCGCCCACCGGGCAAATCCTGACGGTTTCGGAGGTAAGAAAACGTGACGTCTGATACGCGAATCCTGGCGATTGCGAACCAAAAGGGCGGGGTTGGCAAAACCACCACCTCCATCAATCTGGGAACCGCGCTGGCTGCGGTTGGCCGGCGAGTTCTGATCATCGACTTCGATGCCCAGGGCAATGCTTCGACGGGGCTTGGTGTGGCGCGCCCGGAGCGCCGCCTGACCAGCTTCGACCTGATCGTCGACAATATCCCGCTCGAAGATGCGGTGATGAGCACGCTTGTTCCACGCCTGGATATCGTCACCGGCGATGAAAACCTGTCGGGCGTGGAAACCGCGCTCGCCACCGATGGCCGGCGCTCTTACCGGCTGCGCGATTCCATTCGCGGTTTCATGGAGCGCCAGGCAGCGCGCGGCGAAGCGCCTTATGATTTTATCCTGATCGACTGCCCGCCCTCGCTGTCCTCCCTGACGATCAATGCCATGACGGCCTCCAACGCGCTGCTGGTGCCACTGCAATGCGAGTTTCTCGCTCTGGAAGGCCTGTCGCAGCTCCTGCGCACGGTGGAAGTGGTCCGCAGTGGCCTCAATCCGGATCTGGAAATCCAGGGCGTGGTACTGACCATGTATGACCGGCGCAACAATCTGTCGGACCAGGTGGCCGATGAGGTGCGCGCCTTTTTCGGCAACAAGGTCTACAACACGGTCATCCCGCGCAATGTGCGTCTGTCGGAGGCGCCTTCCTTCGGCAAGCCGGCGCTGCTTTATGATTATCGCTGCCCGGGCAGCGAGGCCTATATCCGCCTCGCCTCGGAAGTTCTCCAGCGTGAGAAAGCGCTTCGGGCGGCCTGAATGGTATGACCGAGACTGGAAAGTCCAAACCCAGCCGCCTCGGGCGCGGCCTGTCTTCCCTCATCGGCGAAGTTGAGGGAATCGCGCCGTCGGAAAGTTCCGGCGAAGCCTCCTCTGTGTCGGGGCGTGCGCCGCAGGAGCTTGCGATCGCCGATGTGCGCCCCAATCCCGGCCAGCCGCGACAGGTCTTCGACGAGGCGGCGCTGGATGAGCTTTCTGAATCGATCCGTACCAAGGGCGTGCTGCAGGCGATCCTGGTGCGCCCGGATCCGAAAACGGCGGGCCAGTACCAGATTATCGCCGGCGAGCGGCGCTGGCGCGCGGCCAAACGGGCGGGACTGGCCACCATTCCCGCTGTCATCAAGAATCTCGACGAGCTTGAGCTGCTTGAGATCGGCATCATCGAAAACGTCCAGCGCGAAGACCTCAACGCCATGGAAGAAGCCGAGGCCTATGGCGCGCTGATGAAGCGGTTCGGCCGGACCCAGGACAGCCTGGCCGAGAGCGTCGGCAAGAGCCGGGTGCATATCGCCAACACGCTGCGCCTTCTCAAATTGCCGGATTCGGTGCGTGAGATGGTGCGCGACAAGCGTTTGACCGCGGGACATGCGCGCGCAGTCCTCTCGGCGGCTGATCCGGAATCCCTGGCAGAAACCATTGTTTCACGCGGGTTAAGCGTTCGCGAGGCGGAAACCCTGGCGCGCAAGTCGCATGAAAGCGAGATCCGGGAAGGCCTGAAATCCGAGCTCAAGACCGATGAGAAAGATGTCGATACGGCGGCTCTGGAAGCCGACCTGACCCGCACGCTCGGCCTGAGCGTGGACATCCGTCACAAGGAAAAGGGCGGCGAGCTGCGCATCCGGTATCGCGATCTCGAACAGCTCGACGATGTTTGTCGACGCCTGACGGCGAAACGTCGCTAACGCCCGGCGCCGGCTTGCGCCACCCGCAACACATCGCTCAGCAATTGCCGCACTGTGGGCGCTGAAATCGCGCCGGCCAGTTTTGCGTCCGCCTCGCAGGCATGAAGGCGTGCAATCAGCCGGACAAGTCGGGATTCCGGCCAGGCGGCCAGGCGAACCCTGAAGGCATGCCACTGGTCGCGCCAGACGGGCGGGCGCAGTTTCTGCGCGGAGGCGGCATCGCGAACACCCCTTGTGTGGGCTGCGATCATGCGCTCAGCTTCGCGCTGGAGGGCGCGGAAGATGGAGATTGGCGACGTGCCGGCCTGTTCGAGTCGGTCCAGCTCCCTGAAGCAGGCGCCGGCATCCCCGCCGAGTGCTGCCTCGACTAGGGCAGGCAGGGCATGGTCGAGGTCGGACGCGCTGAGGCTGGCAATATCAGTTGTCGAAATGGTCCGGCCCAGGTCCAGTCCGTAAAGCGCGAGCTTGTTGATCTCCTCGCGCGCCAGTCGCCTGTGGCCCGGCAAGCCGGCGGTGAACCGGGACAGGGCGTCCGGTTCGATCTCAACCTTGTCAGCCGCAAGCAGGCCCCGAACCAGCGATTCGAGATCTTTTGCGGTGTCGGCAAAAAGTTGGAGGCAGGCGGCGTTTTGTGCGGATTCGAGCGTTTTTCGCAGTTTTGACGCAGATTTCAGGGCGCCCGAGGAAATCACGAGCCTGTTGTCGAAACGGCCGGCCGTGGCTTCGCCAAGCTCTGCGGCCTCGACAAGCAGGGCCGAGAGCTTCTCGTTCGAGATCTGCAACCACAGGATCTGCTGATCGCCGAGCAGGGAGCGGGCCTCCAGCCGGTCGAAGAGCAGGGCAGGGTCGCGGGCGACCTCGTCCTCGGTCAGCACAATGCGCTCGGACGGCCCGCTGGCCTGCCAGCTCGCGACAAGGTCCCGTGCGGCGTCGGCGGCGACGCCTTCATCTTCGCTGTGAATGAGAACCGCCCAGACATTCGGCTTCGGGGCGCGGGTGAAGTCCTCGGCAGATTTGCCGGTCAGCTTCATCCGTCCTGGCCGAGCTTGATGATCAGGTCATCGGTGATGCGGCGTGCCAGTTCCTGAGCTGTGCGCTGTGTGGCGTCATTCTGTGAGGACACATCGGTAAAAGGCGCGTTAGGAACATCGTAACTGGTCTCCGCGCTTTCTCTTCCGGCGACAGATTTATCATCAAAATCAACAACATAGCGGGCGCTGAGCCGTAAAGTGGCGCGGAAGGCAGAGCCATCGCTTCGAAAGCCTGTCGAGAGGACGCGCTCTTCCAGATCAACCACCATATAGCCCGCCTCACCCTGGGTGCCGGGCAGACCGTTGCGGGTCTCCAGGATCAGCGCCTCGCGCAGCTCATGGCCGGCCCGCCCCGGAATCTCATCGATCTGCAGCGGCGAGGAATTCGCGGACAGCGCCGGGGAGTAGACCGGCTGAAACCCGCAGGCGCCGAGCGCGAGCGGAAGGAACAGAGCGAGCAGGCATCTACGCATCATCATACCACCACGATATTCACGATGCGCCCGGGCACCACAATGACTTTCTTGACCGACTTGCCGGCAAGATGCGGCGCGACGCCGGGATCGGCCAGCGCCAGGGCTTCGACATCGGCGGGCGCCATGTCGACCGGCACGCTGACTTCCGCGCGGCGCTTGCCGTTGACCTGGACCGGCAGCGTAATGGTGTCGTCCACCAGCAGCGCCGGATCGGTTTCCGGCCAGGGCGCATAGACAATCAGGCTGTCATTCCCGAGGCGGGCCCAGCATTCTTCGGCGAGGTGCGGCATGAAGAGCTGCAGGCAGCGGGCAAACATGCTGCAGGCCTCGACGCGGTCGGCCTCGCTGGCACTGTCGGCCGCCTTGCGGATCGTGTTGGTCCACTCATAGAGTGTGGCGACGGCGGAGTTGAAGCGAAACTCATCCACGGCCTGGGCGACGGCGACCACAGATTTGTGGCTCGCCCGGCGCAGATCGCTGGCGCCTGTCGGGGGTTCGCCCGTGGGCTGTTCCGGCAGGGCGTCGAAGATCGCCCAGACGCGTTGGGCGAAGCGGGCGGTGCCTTCGACGCCGGCCTGGGTCCATTCCACATCGCGTTCCGGCGGGCTGTCGGACAGGGTGAACATGCGCGACACATCGGCGCCGAACTGGGCGATCATTTCGTCCGGATCGACGGTGTTGCGCTTGGATTTCGACATCTTCTCGACCGGGCCGACCGTGACGGTGCCGCCATTGTCGATCCGGAAGAGCTTCTCGCCGTCGCGCTCGATCTCATCCGGCGAGATCCAGTCCCCGGCGCTGTCCATATAGGTCTCGTGGGTCACCATGCCCTGGGTGAAGAGGCCGGCGAAAGGCTCGCCATTCGGCACGTCCATCAGGCCGATTGTCCCCATTGCCCGCGCGATGAAGCGGGAATAGAGCAGGTGGAGCACGGCGTGCTCGCCCCCGCCGACATACTGGTCGACCGGCAGCCAGTAGGCGCGCTCGTCCATGTCCGTCGCGGAGGCGAAGCGGGCATAATACCAGGAACTGTCGACAAAGGTGTCGAGCGTGTCGGTCTCGCGCGCGGCCGGCCCGCCGCATGTCGGACAGGTGGCCGATTTCCACGCGGTGTTACGCTCCAGCGGGTTGCCGGGAATATCGAAGCTCACATCCTCGGGCAGGCGTACGGGAAGGTCTGTTTCCGGTACGGCCACGATGCCGCAATCGGCACAATGAACCACCGGAATCGGGCAGCCCCAGTAGCGCTGGCGCGAAACACCCCAGTCACGCAGACGATAATTCACCTTTCGGACGCCGAGCCCTAAAGATTCGATCCGGTCGATGATTTCGGCCTTGGCTTCCTCGACAGGTTTGCCGTCCAGGAAGTCTGAATTGAAGATATGTCCGGGGCCGGTATAGGCCTCGTCTGCGATCTCGTACCATTCGGCGTCTTCCCCGGACGGAAGTACGACCGGGATGACCGGCAGGTCATACTTGCGGGCAAAGTCCAGGTCGCGCTGGTCGTGCGCCGGGCAGGCGAAGATCGCGCCGGTGCCGTAGCCCATCAGCACGAAGTTCGCGACCCAGACCTCGACCTCGCGGTCCTCGAACGGATGCCTTACGGTCAGGCCGGTATTCAAGCCGATCTTCGGGGCCTTCTCGATGGCCTCTTCAGACGTGCCGACCCTGGCCGCCTCGGCGCGGAACGCCTGGAGGGGCTCATTGCCTTCTGCGAGCTGGATCGTCAGCGGATGGTCGGGCGAGAGAGCGATGAAGCTCGCACCGAACAGGGTGTCGGGCCGTGTGGTGAAGATCTCCACGCCATCCTCGAAGCCCTGCGGTGTCTCGCCGGCCCACTCAAACCGCATCTCAAGCCCTTCGGACCGGCCGATCCAGTTGGCCTGCATGGTGCGGACCTTTTCCGGCCAGCGTTCCAGCGTGCCGAGCCCTGCCAGCAGGTCTTCGGCAAAATCGGTGATGCGGAAGAACCACTGGGTCAGCTCACGCTGCTCCACCGGCGCGCCCGAGCGCCAGCCCTTGCCGTCGATCACCTGTTCATTGGCCAGCACGGTCTGGTCGACCGGGTCCCAGTTCACCTTCGAGGCCTTGCGGTAGACAAGGCCCTTTTCATAGAGGCGCAGGAAGATCTTCTGCTGGTCGCCATAATATTCCGGGTCGCAGGTGGCGAATTCCCGGCTCCAGTCCAGCGACAGGCCCAGCTTCTGGAACTGGGCGCGCATGTCGGCAATGTTCTGATAGGTCCACTCGCCGGGATGGACCTTCTGCTTCATCGCCGCGTTTTCCGCTGGCATGCCGAAAGCGTCCCAGCCCATGGGGTGCAGCACATTGTGGCCCGTGGCGCGCTTGTAGCGGGCGACGACATCGCCCATCGCATAATTGCGCACATGGCCCATATGCAGCCGGCCGGAGGGATAGGGAAACATCTCAAGGACATAGGCCTTGGGCGCGTCGCCAGCTTCCGCCGGCGACTTGGCGCGATAGACGTTCTCAGCGTCCCATGCGGCACGCCATTTCGGTTCCGCAACCTGCGGATCATAGCGAGAGGCCATGGCCTCCTCCCACGATTTATCCCAATTCGGGTAAGCTTTTAGCTGACTTCGGCAACTTTCAAACGGCGCGCGCGTTCCAGGATGCGATTTTCAAGCTGGATCGGCGTGGCGGGGTCCACAGCTGCGTCGACCCAGGAGCCATCCTCGGCTTTTTCCTGGCGGAATACGGAGACTTTCACGCCATCGGCCCGCAGGCGCGTATCGAGGATATAGACCGTCGCCTTCAGGCGCTCATTGGGCGTCTGCGGGAAGGTTTTCCAGTCATAGATGATCACGCCGCCGATCGGGTCGGGCTGGCTGGCCAGAGGCAGGTCTTCCAGCGTATCCAGCGAGGCGCGCCACAGATAGGGGTTCACGCCGCCGCTCACCTCCTGCACCAGTTGGCGATCGGGATTGTTGTCGCCCGACCCGCAAGCGCCCAGCAGGGCGGCGCCGACCAAACCGGCAAGGAGAGTACGCTTTTGCATGTATACACCTTATGCGAAGACCGTGTTCACTGTGCGCTCTATAACAAGGCCCATCCGGGCGGGCCAGAGGCCAGATGTTCATCATGTTCCGGACGCGATCGTCCCCGGGAGGTTAAGTATGCGTACCCTCAGTCTCAGCCTGGTCCTGATCGGCGCCGGCCCCGCGGCTCTTGCGCAGGGCATGAACTCGCCCTGGGAGGTGGAAACCAGTCTGGACATGACGGTTGTCGCCGCCGCGCCGGGTGAGGATGAGGCGAGCCTGCCGGACCAGAACGGGCTCTGGGAAACCAGTCTCGGCGTGGCCGCAGAGCAGACGCTGTCTTCCGGCATCACCATTGGTGGGCGGTTTGTGGTGCGCGGAGCGCGGGACAATCCTGCCCGACCCGCCGGCACGGGAAATCTCGGTCTTGCGAGCATGCAGGGCCCGGCAGGTGCCTGGTCGCAGGTCGCGCTCGGCCCGCAATTTGCCGACCAGGGCGCGCGCGCCAGCCTGGAGACGGCCTATCTCTTCATCGAGACCGGCTATGGCGAGTTTTCCTTTGGGCGCGACACGGGCGTTGCGGCACGGTTTCAGGAAGGCGATGTCAGCGCGCTCGGCAGTGCGCGCCTGGTCGACCCCTATCTCGACACCTCCGGCCTCGCGGTGATTTCGACCCGGCCGGATGTCACCGGCCCGTCGCACAAGTTTACCTATACCAGCCCGCGCCTGCTCGGCGTGCGCGCCGGGCTTTCCTATACGCCTGAGGCCGATATTCGCGGTCTCGACAAGGATGCCACCGGCGATCCGCGTGCCGGCCGCGCGGGATTGGAAAATGTGGTGGAGCTGGGCCTGAATGCCTCGCGCCGCCTGCGCGAGAGCGGTGTCCGCCTGCGCGCCGGGCTCGGCTATGTCACCGGCGAGGTGGACGCGCCTTTCGGCTTCGAGGCCGATTTCGATGACCGCATGGACGTGGTGTTTGTCGGCGGCGAAGTGGAATGGAGCGACCATTACCGGTTCGGCGTGAACTGGCTCTCAGCCGACGAATCACTGGCCGCCGGCGGAGACTATTCGGCCTGGAGCGCAGGGCTTGGTTACCAGCGCGGAGACTGGGATGCCTCGCTTGTCTGGGGCCAGGCGGAGCTGGATTCCCTTGGCATGGATTCAGAGGGGCTCTCGGTCGCGGTCCGCCGCGCGATTTCGGAAAATGTAGCGATTTCCGTCGCATACCAGGATCGCAGCCTGGACCTTGCCGGATACGCCGGACAAACCGCCTTGCCCTACACTCAATCGCGCGATGGCATTGTGATGGAAATCACACTGAAACTGGAAAAATGAGGAATGTCGGAATGTTAATCTTCTCTTAAGCCATCATGCGGTTATCTTAGGCACGTTAAGGGAAGGTTAGTCTGTGCGACACTCGTGGGTCATCTGTATGGCATCTTTCGCCGCATTCGCGTTTAACGCGAACGCGCAGGAAGACTATGCCAAGGATGCACTCGGCATTGATGCGCCGACCCTGTCGGAGACCGAGAAGGCCGAGCCTGACTGGTATCGTCAGTATACCATCATCGCGCCGCCTTCGACCATCGACAATAATCGTGCTCTGCAAAGCGCGCCGAGCGATGATTTCAGCTTGAACTGGGCCGATGCCGGACGCTGGCGGTTTTCCATCGACCTGACTTCGCGTCCTGACGACTCTCCGCTGCCGCGTGAGGAAATGTCGGCTGGCGCCACTTTCCAGATCACCCCGCGCTTCTCGGTCGGCGGTGAAGTGAACCTTGGCGGTCAGGAGCTGGAAGACAGCTCGCTGTGGAACAAGGAAGATGTCGAAACCGGCGTCCGGTTCCGCTCCGCCTTCCGCTTCTAGAGCGGGCACACCCCGACACCTGCTAGCCCAAACGATCCGGCAATACGCCCGGCTGTATCTGCATTGACCCCGCCGAGACCGTAGACTGGGCAGGCTGCATTCCCTGCGATCATCCGTGCGCGCACGGCGCCAAGAGCGCTGCCCGCACTGGGGCTGGCGGAGGGGAAGATGGTGGAGAGCACGCGCGCGGACAGCCAGGCTGGCTGGGGTGTGTAAAGCGCCGACGGGACATGCGCGCTCATCGTGTTCAGAGTGAAGTATGGCGCGGCCTGGCGCGCCTTGGCCATCAGGCGTTCGGGCCAGTGTACGCCATCTGCGCCGACGGCACGGGCAAGTGCCGGGTCGGCCCCGATCAGCAGGCGAAATCGGCGCTTTTTTGCCAGTTTGGCGAGGATTTCGGCGAGCGCACCGGCCTCAGCCGCCCCGAAATGCCGGTAGACCAGCCCCCAGCCGGGCGGGATCACACTGGCAAGATCCAGCGGATGGGCCGAGCGCTCCGGGTCGGTGAAGACCAGCACTGGCGGCAGCCCGGTCGGCAGGTGTCCCGCAGCACGGCGTGCGGCGCTTTTGAGCTTGCCTGGTGGGCCGGCTTTCAGGCTTATCTCCATGGCATGGAGAATAAGACGCTTCCCGAGATTGCCCAGAGGCGCGCTGACCTGCTCGCGCGCCTGTCGGATGCGGCAGATCCGCCGCCTGTGCTGGTGGCGGTGTCCAAGCGCCAGCCGGAGGAAAGGCTGGAGGCCGCGCTCGCTGCCGGCCAGCGCGTCTTCGGCGAGAATCGCGTGCAGGAGGCAGAGGCCCACTGGACCGGTCGCCGCGGGCGCTTTCCCGATCTGGAACTGCATCTGATTGGCCCGCTGCAGACCAACAAGGCCGATGAGGCTGTCACCCTGTTCGATGTCATCGAGACACTGGACCGGCCGAAACTCGCCCGCGCGCTGGCGAAATCCATCGAGAAGCTAGGGCGCACACCGCGCCTGCTCATCCAGGTCAATACCGGCCAGGAGCCGCAGAAGGCGGGTGTCGCTCCGGATGAGCTGGCAGGTCTGCTGGCCATGGCGCGTGAGGAATGCGGGCTGGAAATCTCCGGCCTGATGTGCATCCCGCCCGCTGAGGAACCCGCCGCGCCGCATTTCGCATTGCTCAAGCGCCTCGCGGAGCAGCATGCGTTGTCCACCATTTCCATGGGCATGAGCGGGGATTTCGAGCTCGCCGCGCGGCTCGGCGCGACCCATGTGCGGGTGGGAACCGGATTTTTCGGTGCGCGCGAGCCGGGCTGATACCCTGAAATCACGGCAATATCACGCGCTTGTGCGTTGCCATCACGGTCCGAAAATTTGACACAGCGCCGCGATCTCCAACATGTTTTCGATCACAATCTGGAGTAACTGGGCCATGGCTGGCGTGAAAACCATTCTGCTTGTCGATGACGATGACGACCTGCGCGAGGCGCTGGCAGAGCAGTTCGAGATGCATGACGGCTTCGAGACGCTGCAGGCGGCAACCGCCATGGACGGCGTGCGTATGGTTGCCGATGAACGGGTCGACCTTGTGCTTCTGGATGTCGATCTGCCCGACAAGGATGGACGGGAAGCCTGCAAGCAGATTCGCACCCATGGTATTCATGTGCCGATCATCATGCTGACCGGGCAGGACACAGACTCCGACGCGATTCTCGGCCTGGATGCCGGCGCGAACGACTATGTCACCAAGCCGTTCAAGTTCGCCGTCCTGCTGGCTCGGGTGCGCTCCCAGCTGCGCAGCTTCGAGCAAAGCGAGGATGCCACCTTCCAGATCGGGCCGTACGAGTTCCGCCCGGCCATGAAGGTGCTGATGGAAGGCGAGGGCAAGAAGATCCGCCTGACCGAGAAGGAAACCAATATTCTCAAGTATCTCTACCGTGCCGGTGGCAAGACCGTGGCGCGCGACGAGCTCCTCTCCGAGGTCTGGGGTTATAATGCCAATGTCACGACGCATACGCTGGAAACCCATGTCTACAGGCTGCGTCAGAAAATCGAACCCAACCCTGCGGCTGCGCGCCTTCTGCTGACCGACAGCGGCGGATACCGCCTCCAGCCTTGAGGGCGAGGCGGACGCTGCGTGTCTCGCGCATCATGGGAAGCAGCTTGCGTGTGGCCGCGCCATGCGGTCTGGTTCGACACTTGCGTAGGTCCGTGCATGATCACGGCCAGATTCCCGCGAGAGGCGAAACACATGCTGAAACGGAACAGATTGATCCTTGCTGCGGCGCTCGCGGCCCTGTTTGCCGCCCCGGCCCTGGCCGACGGGCGCGACCGGGTTTTCACGCCCGGCCCGACGCCGCTGGTTCCGCATGAGACGATCACCTGCCCCGAAGGCATGGTCATGGACGAGGACGGCGTCTGCCGCACGGTCGAGGCGAAGCTGCCTCCGCCGCCGGCGGTGATCCCGGCGTCCGCGCCGGCGCCGAGCTATGATTTTTCCGGCTTCAGTGGCGGCGTAGGGTCTTCCGTTTCCACCGGATATGCCGGGGGTGGCGGTAATTTCATCGTGATCGGCGGATCCGAGCGGCGCTATTCCGGCGTGCGGCAATACCAGTCCTGGTCAGGCCAGAGCTTCAGCTACACCACCAGCCATTTCCGCATCGGCGGCGGTGGCGGCGGGTGCGGCTGCAACTGATCGCGGCCATTCCGGCGCGCCCTGGTCTGAGCGCGCCCTCTTGACCTCACCGGCCGGGGCGGGAATGACGGGCAGTTCAATTGTCCCGGTCAGGCTCTGGAGCTTTGATGACCCCGCTTTCGCGTTCAGTGCTCGCCGCCATTGTCATCCCTGTTGTCGTGGTGGTGGACCAGTGGTCGAAATACCTCGTCCTGAATGAGCCACGCTTCAATGCGCTTGGCTGTCTGGATGGGACCCAGGCCTGCGGCGGCATCGAAATCAGCGAGATGTTCGATCTCACCATGTTATGGAATCGCGGCATGAGCTTCGGCGCGCTGCAGTCCGATGGCCTGATGCGCTGGGTGCTCGTGATTGCGACTCTGGCGATCTCGGTGGGCTTTGCAGTCTGGCTCGCCCAGGCGACACGGCGACTGACCGCCTTTGCGCTCACCCTGGTCATAGGCGGGGCAATCGGTAATGTGATCGACCGGGTGCGGTTCGGCGCCGTGGTCGATTTCTTCAATTTCAGCGGCATCTGGCCGCCCTACTTTTTCAATTACGTGTTCAATGTCGCCGATGCGGCAATAACTGTCGGCGCGGTCTTGCTGTTTTTAGATCAGTTTATACTGTCGCGGCGAGGACATTCGACGCCTCACACGGCCAGCGGCCGGTGAGGTGTAAGGTCAATATGCGGCCCGGCCAGAGACCGGCGCCGTCTTCTGAAGGCGAGGAACTGGTACAGTCATGAAGAATACCCTCCCCCTGATCGGCGCCGGCCTGGCGCTGTTTATGGTTCCGGCCTGCGCCAGCGGTCCCCGGGATCCCGGCATCAATGACAGCCAGCAGGACGAGTTTCGCGTCGTCACCAAGGCGCCGCTCACCGTGCCGCCGGACTATGCGCTGCGCCCGCCGACCCCCGGCCAGGCCCTGCCGGCCGAGGTGATGGAAGAGCGCGCCACGATCACCGCCTTCGGCACCACGATCGGCCAGAACGCCTCGCCCGGCGAGCGCGCGCTGATCTCCGGGGCCAATGCCAATGCCGTCAGCCCCGTGATCCGCGCCCAGGTCGATTTCGAGGAAGCCGGCATGCTGCGCAAGAACAGCTCGGTCGCCGACCGCGTGCTGTTCTGGCGCGATGACGAGGAAGCCCAGGCCGTCGCCGAGAGCGACAGCGCCACAGGTGGTGCGGCCGTGACGATTGCTCATGGCTCCGGCCAGCGCGTAAAACTTCCCGGCACCTAATTCAGGCGTCTCCAGACAAAAGAGAGTGCGCCAAACCCAGCAAGGAGACAGACCCAATGCTCAAGAGACTGATCGGCGCGACATGCGCCCTGGCCCTGGGAGCCGGATCGGCCGTGGCCGATTCCTCCGAAGGAGAGTGGTCGCCACAGATCTTCAGTCTCGACAATGGCATGGAAGTCGTCGTCCTGCCTGATCACCGTGCTCCTGTGGTCACCCATATGGTGTGGTACAAGGTCGGCGCGGCCGATGAATTGCCCGGCAAGTCCGGCATCGCCCACCTGTTCGAACATGTGATGTTCCAGCAGACCGACGACCTGGCGCCGGGCGAGTTGGACGAGATCGTCCAGCGCAATGGCGGCCAGCTCAACGCTTTCACCAGCTGGGACTACACCGCCTATTATGAGCGCGTCGCGAAGGACCGGCTGGAACTGATGATGACCATCGAGGCCGACCGGATGCGCGACCTCATCATCAATGACGATCCCGAGGGCCCGTATATCTCAGAGCGCGATGTGGTGAAGGAAGAGCGTCGCCAGCGGATCGAGAACAATCCCGGCGCCATCCTGTTCGAGCAGGTGATGACCCAGCTCTATTCCGACCATCCCTATGGCATCCCGGTGATCGGCCATATGGATGAGGTCGCCGCCCTGACGCCGGAAGACGGCCTGAACTTTTACAATACCTGGTATTCCCCGGACGAGGCGATCCTGGTGATCGCCGGCGATATCACCGCCGAGGAAGTCCGCCCCATGGCCGAGCGCACCTATGGCGTGCTCGCGCCGACCGGCACCGACACCCGCCCAGAGCGTGGCTGGGGCCCGGTTGCCGATCTCGCCGAGAGCCAGACTCTCGTTCACACCGATCCCAAGGTGCGCCAGCCCGAGTGGGACCGGTATTACCTCGCCACATCCTTCATTCAGGATGACGAGCTGGCCTATGCTCTCCAGGTCGGCATCGACGTGATGGGCGGCGGGCAGACCAGCCTGCTCTATCAGAGTCTGGTGGAAGACCAGCAGGTCGCCGTCTCGGCATCGGCCTGGTCCTGGTTGACCCTGCATGACCGCGCGCCGGCCGGCTTCTCGGCCAGCCCAGCGCCAGGCGTTTCGCTCGACGAGCTGGAAGCCGCCTTTATGGCCGAAGTGGAGAAGATCCTCGAGGAGGGCCTTTCGGAGGAAGATGTCGCACGCTCGCGCAACTCCCTCGCGGCCGCTTCGATCTATGGCCGCGACAGCCAGTCGGGCATGGCCAATCTCTATGGCCGCTCGCTCGCCACCGGCGCGACCATTGAGGATGTGATGAGCTATTCTGACCGCGTGAAGGCGGTCACCGCCGAAGAGGCCACCGCTGCCCTGCGCACCGTGTTCGGCCCGGACATGAACTATGTGAATGGGCGTCTTCTGCCCGAGGAGACGTTCCAATGATCAGATCACTGTTGAAGATGTCGGCGCTGGCCAGCGGCGCCCTCCTGCTTGCGGCCTGCGCTACCACTCCGGTTGAGGAAACCGACCTGGTCGAGGAAGTCGAAGCCATTGAGGTCGAGCCCGTCGCGCCGGCACTGGAAGTGACGGTTCATGAGGGCGATTTTGCCCGCATCGAGCAGTTCACCACGCCGGGCGGGGTTTCGGTCTGGTTGGTCAATGAGCCTTCCATCCCGATCATTTCTTTCCAGGTCGCCTGGCCGGGCGGTTGGGCGTCCGACCCGGAAGGTCTGGAGGGTATTAGCTACGCGATGACCTATCAGATGAATGAAGGCGCAAGCGAACTGCCCGCGCTGGAATTCCAGAAGGCCATGGAAACCCTGAACATGAGCTTTGGTTGCGGCACCGACCGGGACTGGACGAGCTGTTCGTCTTCCATGCTGCGCGAGAATGCCGACGAGGCCATGGCACTCGTCGCGCTGGCCATGGCCGAGCCGCGCTTCGATGAGGGCCCGTTCGAGCGCTTCAAGCGAGAGAATGAGGTCAGCCTCGCCCAGCGCGAGACCAATCCGGGCTTCATCGCCGGCCAGGCCATGGAGGGCGCGCTCTATCCCGGCCATGCCTATGCCCGCGAAATGTCGCCGGAGAGCCTGGCGGCCATCACTCGTGAAGCGGCCCAAGCCTACAAGGACCAGATCATGGTCAAGGAGGGCATGCTGGTCACCGTGGTCGGCGCGATCTCTCCGGAGGAGTTCGCCCCGCTGATCGATGCCGCGCTGGTGAGCCTGCCGGAAGACAGCGACCTTACCGTGCCCGGCCCTGTGGAGCTTGGCGCGCCTGTGGCCGAGCCGATCCAGCGTGACCTGCCCCAGCCGCAAAGCCTGATCAGCTTTTCCGCGCCGGGCCTGCAGCGTGACAACCCCGATTTCTTCCCCGCCTATGTGCTGAACTACACCTTCGGTGGTGGCGGCTTTGAAAGCCGGCTGATGGAAGAGCTGCGTGTGGAGCGCGGGCTGACCTATGGCATCGGCACCTGGCTCTCCTATGGCGGTGAGCTGGCGCTGTGGTCTGGCCGCAGCCAGACCAAGAATGAGAGCGCGGGCGAGTTCATGACGGTGCTGAAGGAACTGATGACCGACATCGCCGCAAGCGGCATCACCGAGGAAGAACTGGCCGACGCCAAGGCCTATCTCACCGGCGCCTATCCGCTCGGCTTCGACAGCAATTCCAAGATCGCCGGCAACATGATGTCGGTGCGCCAGGAAGGCCTCGGCGTGGACTATTTCGACACGCGCAACGCGCTGGTCGAGGCGGTGACGCTGGAGGATGTGAACCGCGTGGCGGGCACATACCTGAAGCCGGAGAACTTCACCTTCGTCGTCGTGGGTGAGCCGGAAGGTTTGGGCGGTGAGATGGAGGAAGGCGGAAGCTAGACTTTCGCCACCTGTCCCGGTTCAGCGCGGCTTGACCGCGGTGCCCATCTCGTAGCCGACATTCCCGGCGGCACCTTTCAGTGATGGACCCCGCGATCAAGTCGCGGGGAGTCGCTGAACATCCAGGGCCGGTTGCCTATCCTTCTCAGATCACCATCACGCCGGGCGGCGGCGGGTCCGTATAGAGCCAGTCGACCTGATCCGTGCGCCGGTCGATCACGCAGCGCTGGTTCACATAGCCCTTGTCGGTGATTTCACCGGCATCGATGCTCGGCGGTTCGGTCAGGATCAGCGCCCGCCTGATGCGCCGCGAGGAGCCCGGCTCCCGGGCATTGAAGGCCGCGATCTTCTCTGCCACCAGGCCGGCGAGTTTCATGAAAGCGGCCTGTTTGTCGCCACTGGCGGCTTTCACCATTTGCTCGAACGTCGCCGGCGCGGGCCAGAGCATGGCGCTCGCATAGTTCTTGTCCTGGCCGGCGATAACCGCATCGAAGACATAAGGCGAGCAGGCCGCCACAAGGTCCGGGCGCAGCGTACCGACGCTGACCCATGTCCCGGTTGACAGCTTGAAGTCCTCTCCGACCCGGCCATCGAAAATGATGCCCTTTTCCGGCGCGTCCTCATCGACGAAGCGGGCCGCATCGCCAAGGCAGTAAAAGCCTTCCTCGTCGAACACCTCGGCATTTTTCTCCGGCATGTCGAGATAACCGGGCATGACCGTAGGCCCTTTCACCCGTACTTCCAGTTTGCTGCCGACGGGGGTGAGTTTCAGCGTCATGCCAGGCAGGGGCAGCCCGATCAGTCCGACCCGCTCGACCTCCCAGTGCACCACGGTGATGCCCTGGGTTTCGGTCGCGCCATACATGGTGGTGATCGGAATGCGCCGGCCGGTGGCCTTGATCGCCAGCGCCTGCAACCGGCCATAAAGATCGTCCGACAGGGTCGCCCCGCCATAGGCCACCATGCGCATCTTGCGGAAAAAGGCGTGCAATAGCTCATCGTCTTCCTCCATCGCCTCGGCCAGCATGGCGAGCGCGATGGGCGCGGTGCCAAAAACGCTGGGCGAGCAATCGCGCAGATTTTCGATGGTCTGCTGGAAGAGGACCGGGGTCGGCTTGCCGCCATCAATCCAGAAGGTCGCCCCGTTCCAGATCGCGCTGTTGAAGTTCACATTCGAGCCGGAGATATGGTTCCAGGGCAGCCAGTCGAGCATCTGGATCACGGCGTCCGGGTCATGGTCCGGGTCGCGGGCATCATCGCGCAGACCTTCCTGACCGGCGATCATGGAACACATGGCGCCTTCGGTTGTCGGCACCGGCTTGGGCATGCCGGTTGAGCCCGAGGTGAAGAGATATTTCGCAATGCTGTCATCGGTGAGGCTGTCGCGGGCGCGCGTCACCGCTTCCGTCGCCGGCGTCAGGATCAGCTCGCCATAATCGAGCACGCCGTCGCCGGCCCCGACCTTGGTGATCACCGTGACGCCTGTGGGGTCGAGCGCGGCGAGGGCCAGTTTGAACGGCTCAAGCACTTCGGTGAAGATCACCTTCGGCTTCACCGCATCGAAGCAATGCTTCAGCTTGGCGAAGTCCGACGACATCAGTGAATAGGCGACCGAGATGGGCGCGGCGGGCGCACCAATCTTCTGGGCGGCCAGCATCACCATGGCCGTGGCGATGGAATTGCCTGACAGGATCATTACCGGCGCATCCGGACCGGCGCCCATATCGAGGAAGGCCTGACCGAGGCTGTCGGTGATCTGTTTCGCTTCGCCATAAGTCAGTTGTACCCAGTGGCCCGTGTCCGCCTCGCGCTCCTTCAGGTAAGGCCGGCCCGGATGTTCGCTCGCGCGTTCGTCCAGAGCATGGGGAATCGTGCGCGGGCGCGAGCCGGGCGCTTCGCGCGATTTCAGGTAGACCGTACCATCAGGCCGGCTTTCGGCGTGAATGTTCGGTGGCTTCTGCGCAAGCGGTCGAAATGGCGGCTGCGCCTGTCCTTCGGCCATGTGGTCTCCTCCCGGTTGTTCTTTTGAGGAGAAGCTAGCATTCGTAGCGATCAGGCCAAGACCTGCCCCTGCGTCCCCGCCCTCAGGAACCAGGCTGCGGGCTGCTCCGATCCTGAAAGTTTCACCTCCTCGGGCGTGGCCGGTTCAAATCCGGCCGCCTTGAGGGTGTCCAGTACGGCGCTGACCTGGCTGGCATCCAGGGCAGATTCAACCATGCTGTGCATCCGCCCGGCATAGGCATCCAGTTCGCCCTGCATGCCGTCGAGCCAGGCCTCCACATCGGCAAGCGCATAGGCGGAGCGCCGCTCGAACAATTGCGCCGCGCCCTGGTAAAGATGCCCGGCGAGGCCGTTCAGCCGCTTATTCCGGGCGACCGCGATCAGTCGCCGCAAGGCCGGCTTGAACGCATCGGACTTCTCATTGGCTATAGCGACGGCCCGTGCGCTCTCTTCCTTCGTGGCAGTATTCATCGTGGCATAGGTTGCGCGGAAAAGATCTTTTCCGCGCGGGATGAACGCGCTGTCCTCGATTTCCTTCAGCTGGTCGATCCGGCCTTGGCATTCCTGCTCAATGGCACCGTCGGCATAATGGCAGATGGCGGCAAAGCGCCCGCCGGGGGCGAGGATCCGCCCGATTTCATGCGCGGTTTCCTCCGCCCCTGCATATTCAAAGCCGAACTGGCTGACGATCAGGTCAAACCGGTTGTCGGTCAGGCCGGTCTTGTTGGCCGGCGCCACCACGCCGCGCGCCTGGGGCAGCTCCCGCTGCAGCGAGACGATGGCATCGGCCACCATGTCGAGGCCGGTCAGGTCTGTGAGGCCGGCCCTTGCGGCCGCTTTCAGCGCCGCGCCCGCCCCGCAGGCCAGGTCCAGCACACGCGTTTCCGGTGGAAGGCCCTTGAACACCCGGGCCCAGAGCGCGGCCAGGGTCGCATCGGTCTCGATGCCCACGCCCACCAGCGCCGCGCCGGCCTGTTTGGCCACGCGTCCCGTCCAGTAATTGGACCAGTCGCTGATTCTTGAGTCACTCATGGCATTTGAACTAGTTCATCTCTCCACCCGTCAATGCCTTCCCTTTCATGTGGGCGCTGGTAAGGACACCCCAGATGGAAAAAAGTGATCCTATCCCCCTGCGCATCGGCACGCGCGGCTCGCCCCTGGCTCTGGCCCAGGCCGAGCATGTCGCCGCGCGCCTGGAAGCGATCAGTTCCGGCGCGATCGCGACAGAACTCGTCACGTTCACCACCACTGGCGACAAGCTGACCACCGAGCGCCTCATCAATGCCGGCGGCAAGGGCCTGTTCACGCGCGAGCTGGACCGTGCCCTGGATGAGGGCGAAATCCATATCGGCGTACACTCACTGAAGGATGTACCAAGCCAGCTGCCCGATGGCCATGCCTTCGTGGCTCTTCCTGAGCGCGCAGACCCCCGCGAAGGCTTTCTCAGCGCCACCGCAGCAACACTCGCGGACCTGCCGGAAGGTGCCGTGCTCGGCACGGCCAGCCTCCGTCGCGAGGCGCAGACCCGCCGGGCGAGGCCGGACCTTGAGATCGTGCCTTTTCGCGGCAATGTGCAGACTCGGATGAAGAAGCTCGAAGCCGGCGAGGCGGCGGCGACTTATCTTGCCATGGCGGGGCTTTCCCGGCTGGGCCTTGCCCATGTCGCCCGCCCGATCTCGCTCGACGACATGCTGAGCGCGCCGTGTCAGGGCATTGTCGCCTGCACCGCGCGCGAGGGAGAGTTGCCGGCGGTTGTGATGGACGCGCTGACGGCCATGACCCATGGGCCGAGCCGGCAGGCCGCGATCGCCGAACGGGCCTTTCTCACCACACTGGACGGCAGTTGCCGCATGCCGATTGCCGCGCACCTGTTTCACCGCGCCGATGGCAGTGCGCTCTTTCGCGGCGAGGTTCTGAGCCCGGACGGGCGTGAGAGCTGGCAGACCGAGCGGGCCCTGGCGGCGGGCTTTGACGATGGCGTGCTTTCGGCAGCCGGTCTTGCCGCGGGCGAGGAAATTCGCGCGGCGGCGGGCGGTGCGCTCCCGACCTTCGAAGGCGATGCCTGACCGGCCGGCTGTCCTTGTCACCCGGGCCGAACCCGGGGCGGCAGAAACCGCCGAGCGGCTCGCCGATCTCGGCTATCGCCCGATTGTCAGCCCGGTCCTTGCGATTGCGCCGCTCTCGCCGGCGCCGGAGCTGGACCTCTCCGACATTGGTGGCCTCATCTTCACCAGCGCCAATGGTGTGCGCGCCTTTGCCGAGGCGCGCGCGCGCCGCGACCTGCCGGCCTGGTGCGTTGGCCCGGCCACTGAGACGGCAGCCGCCGCAGCCGGCTTTGCCAGGATCGAATGCGCCCATGGCGATGCCGACGCGCTGGTGGCCTATATTCTCGGTCAGGAAAGCGGCGAGGGCACCCTCCTGCACATCGCCAATGATGCTGCCGCCGGCCAGGTGGCCGAGCGTCTGAATGAGGCCGGACGGCGGACGCAGTTCCTCGCGCTCTACACCACAAAGCCGCAGGTGACGCTTTCGCCCGAAGCGGCAACCGGTTTCGGGACCGGGGCAATCAAGGCTGTGCTGATCCATTCGGCAAAAGGCGCCGAGGCCTTTGCTGCGCTGGCCGACGGGGTGGATCTTGGCGCGGTGGCCCTGATCGCCATGTCGGAGCGCGCGGCCGAACCGGCGCGTCATCTCGGCTTCCGGCGCGTGCAGATCGCGGGCGCGCCGAATGAATCGGCGCTTATCAATGCGCTGCGAAGTGTGATTGTGCCAGTTTCCGGGTAAGGATTTCAGCGTATACCTTCCCCATGAGCGATACTGATTCAACGCCGGAACCCGAGACGCCGCCGCCAGATCCCGACGAACCCATCGATGTGGAGTTTCGCGAGGCTGAACCGGAAAAGCCGCTGCGCCGAGGGCCGGGCTGGGGTGCCTCCGTCCTGCTTACTGCTGTGGCTGCGCTGGGCGGCGGGCTGATCGGCTATGCCGGCGCCGTGCATGCGCCGGGCCTGATCGGCGGGGCGAAACCGGAAGCCGCCCCCGAGCCTGAGCTTCCCGAAAATCTGGTCGAGCGTGCCGATCTCACGCGCGAGGCCGAAGCGCGCCTGGAGCTGGAGCGCACGGTCTCGCGCGATGTTTCAAGGCTTGAGGAACGCCTCGATTCCGCCGAGGAGCGCCTTGCCGTGCCGCCGGTTCGCATTGAGGGAGGGGTCAGCGCCGATCTCCGCGACGAACTTTCCGCTCTCGAAGACCGCCTTGATGCCATGGAGGCGATCGAGCCCGATGCAGGCGGCGCGGTCAGCGATGGTGCGCTTGCTCGCACGGTGGCCAGCGCCGTGAGCCGGCTCGATACCTATGAGGTGCGCCTCGACACCGAACTCGGCCGGCAGGAAAGCGGAACCCTAGATCTGGAGAGCGAAATCCAGGATGTCCGCGACATGGTCCTGGAACTGCGCACGGATCTGAACAGCGCCCACAGCGAGACCGAATCGCGCAGCATGGCCGCCGCCGAAGCCGCGCTCGCCCTTTCCACCATCGACGCCGCCGCCCGCCGGGGGCAGGCCTTCGGCCCGGCATTGGAGGCGCTGCGCCGGGTGCGCCCGAATCTCTCCGGCCTTGCCGCGCTCACACCGATTGCGGCCACCGGCGCGCCGACCCTGGACGATCTGGTGCGCCAGTTCCCGGATGCGGCAGCCGCAGCCCGGGCTGCCCTTCAGGCCGATACCGAACAATCCGGGGCACTGGGAATCGCCGGGCGCCTCTTTGGCGATGCGGTGCAGGTGCGTCGGGAGGGCGACACGCCGGTTTTCGAGGCGCTCGACACCGCCGAGGAAGCACTGGCGGATGGCGATCTCGGTGGCGCGATCGTGGCGCTGGAACAGATCGACGGGCCGGCGGGCGAATCCCTGCAGGGCTGGCTCGATGAGGCACGCGCGCGCCGCACGCTGGAGCGGACGCTCGACACGCTTCGACTCGACCTTATGGCCGAAGACCGCTAGCGCTGGAGGGTGTCATGATCCGGGTTACCACGCTCATCGCCATTGTCGTTATTGCCGGGCTGGCGGCCCTGGCAGGTTTCTGGCTGTGGTCGCTCGACGGCTATGTCGAGATCGACCTGCCGGGCAGCGATCCGGTGAATTTCAAACTCGGCCTGATCATCATACTCGGCCTGATCCTGGCTGGCGGCGTGGCCGTGGCCTGGTGGCTGCTCACCAGCTTGGTGGCGATGCCCTGGACCATCGGCAAGGCGCGCCAGAAAGCCCAGGTGCGCAAGGCCAACAAGGCCCTGACCGAGGGCCTGCTCGCGGCTGAAGCCGGTGATGCGAAGACCGCCATGCGCCTTGCGAAGAAGGCGCGCAAATTTGGCGATGACGAACCGGCAGGCGCATGAGCTGG